>JAEEGL011981291.1_pt1 | contig 45192 bp, 43 predicted proteins | sample 9134231 | NCBI WGS metagenome assembly JAEEGL01 (sample SAMN16246548, study PRJNA631951) | gut metagenome | biome: gut microbiome; feature: rumen; material: fiber-attached | host: Bos | place: Iran: Karaj | collected 2018-10 | reverse complement strand
GACAGTACGGACCTGCTGAGGCTGATGGCTGTTATAGCGCTGATGATGATCGTATGCTTCCTTGTGCTCACACTGATGACATTCAGGATGAATGTGGCCAAGGCTCTGAAACTGGGAGAGGAATGATATGGGAAACATTATAGAGATATTGGATGTATCACGAACATTTCCGGTGCCCGGCGGCGAGTTCCAGGCACTGAAGCATATAAATGCGGCAATACCCGAATCCTCTTTTGTGATACTTAAAGGACGTTCCGGCTCCGGTAAGACCACGCTTCTCAATATAGTATGTACGCTGGACAAGCCTACGGGCGGTACGGTTAAGATAGACGGCGAGGATGTTTCCGCCCTTTCGGATTTTCAAAAAGAAGAACTGCGAAGAAAGAAGATGGGTTTTGTATTCCAGTCGGTGTCACTTATCCCTTCACTGAACGCTTTCCAGAACGTGGAGTTTTCCATGAGGATGGCCGGGATAAAGCCCGGAAAAGAAAGAGACAAGAGGGTTGAGGAGTGCCTGAAGCTCGTAGGTCTCGGAAACCGTATGACACATATGCCTGCCGAGATGAGTGGTGGTGAACAGCAGAGAGTAGCTATAGCAAGGGCTCTCGCACACAGGCCGAAGATGATACTTGCGGATGAGCCTACGGCCGAGCTGGACAGCGCCATGGCAGCAAGGGTTGCAAGCCTCTTTGCTGAGATGAGTAAAAAAGAAGGTATCTCGATATTGATGACAACCCATGACGTGGGACTGATGGGAGCTGCGGATTATCTGATCGAGCTTTCAAACGGAGAAAGAGTCACAGATGGAGAATAACGAAGAGGAAAACAGGAATACGGACGAGAAGGTGCTGATCAAGGCGGACAACCTTGTGAAGATCTACAAGACCAAGGAAACGGAAGTGCTTGCCTTGCAGGGACTTGATCTTTCCGTGGAAAGAGGAGAACTCACTGCTATCATCGGTAATTCCGGAAGCGGTAAATCCACCTTCCTGAATATGATAGGCGGATTGGATCGTCCCAGCGCCGGTTCTCTTTTCGTGGATGGGGGCAATCTGTTCACCATGAGCGAGAAGCAGCTGGTGAGATATAAACGCGAGACCGTCGGCTTTGTATGGCAGAATAACGGCCGCAACATGCTGCCCTTCCTTTCTGCGCTGGAAAATGTTATGATGCCTATGTACCTGTCGAGCAGCGCGCAGAAAAAACAGAAGGCAACAGAGCTTCTGGAAATGGTAGGCATGGCCCATAAGAAGGCCAGCCGCATGAACATGTTATCAGGCGGTGAGCAGCAGAGAGTGGCCATAGCAATAGCTCTGGCCAATTCACCGAAGCTGTTGCTTGCCGATGAACCTACAGGAAGCGTTGATACGGCTACGGCCAATTATATCTTTGACGTATTTTCGGAACTGAACCGTAACGGTCAGACCATACTGATAGTTACCCATGACATAGCTCTTTCCAAAAAGGTTAAGCGCGTGGTGGCAATACGTGACGGCAAGATCAGTTCGGAGCGTGTGCTTAAGGAAGCTTATCAGGACAGGCTCGCAGAGACCGATATTGACTGGAGAAGTGAAGATACCCAGGATGAGTACGCGGTACTCGACCGTGTGGGCCGTCTGCAGCTGCCTCAGGAGATGATACAGGGACTTAAGCTTGGTGACAACAAGGTACGTGTAGCATTCCAGGACGGCAAGATAGTGATCTCCGGTCCGGAAGACAAAAATACCGAAGAATAAAGCCTTCTCCCCATGGGGAGAAGGTGTCAGTACGAAGTACTGACGGATGAGGGGTTATAAAAGAAGGAGTAAAAGAATGTCAGAAGTAAAAGCCAGATTCCATCTGCCCGGACTCAGATATAATTATCCGCTGAACATGTTCTGGATATCCATGCTGGAGCAGTATCCCGAATGGTTCAGAGAGGGTGTTGAGATAGCTTCCTGCTTCGGTGAATTCCCGCTTTCACTTTGGACCGGCGGACGTTTTGCCGGTTTTGACCAGTGCGATGCAGGTTATATCAAGGCAGTCATAAAGAGCCTCAACGACAAGGGGGTTCCCATCCGCTATACCTGGACCAATCCGGATATCACCGAGGAGGATCTGGATGATCCTTACTGCAACTTCTGTATGGACTGTGCCGACAACGGCATGAACGAGGTCATGATCTTCAATCCCATACTGGAGGAATATCTCAGGAAGAAATACCCGAACTTCAAATACAACAGTTCCACCTGCAAGGAGATCAAGGATCTTGATACGCTGAATGCCGAGATCGCAAGGGACTATCAGTATGTAGTGCTGGATTACAATCTGAATAACCGCTGGGATCTGCTTGAAAAAGTGGAACATCCCGAAAAGCTGGAAGTACTGGTAAACACACTCTGTGTGCCTAACTGCCCCAGGCGCGGCGCGCATTACAAATATGAGGCCGGTCTCGAGCGTATCGCGCTGAAGAACCGTACTCTTCCGAAAGACAAGCAGATACCCATGACTCCCTGGTATTGCGAATACGGTGAGACCAACAATCTCTGGACCATACAGGATTATCCCACCTTCATCAAACCCGATGATATCTGGGAAAAATACATACCGGCGGGTATCATCAACTTTAAGATCGAAGGGCGTACGGCCAATCTGTTCTCACTGATCGACACCTATTGCTATTTCATGCTGAAGCCCGAGCATGCAGGCTTTGCAAGACAGAGACTCATAGGAAATCTCAAAGGTGCGGGGATCATCGTCGTGAATAGACCCAGGCCCGGAAAGTGGCCCTGATAAAGGAGACTGACTATGGCTAAAGACATCTACTGGCATCTGCCCGGCTTCGTTTATCTGAGGAGTGTAAATCTAAGCCTTATCGAACTGATGAGGGAGTACCATAACTGTTTTGTCGACGGCTATAAGATAGGCAGCTGTTACGGCACTTTTCCCGGTGCCATCTGGAACGGGGGCAGGACCATTCTCGGTTTCTGTTCAAAGAATGATGTCGAAAAAACGCTGAAGGAATACAATTCAAAAAACGTTCCCGTTCGTTTTACCTGGACCAATCCGCTGATAGGCGAAGAAGAGGTCCACGATACTTTCTGCAATCTGATCATGCGTCTTGCACATAACGGCATGAACCAGGTGCTGGTGAATTCGCCTGTACTTGAAGATTATCTGAGAACAAAATATCCCGGATATAAATATATTTCCTCTACAACAAAGAGGATAATAGATCCTGCGAAGCTTAAGGAAGAGCTGGATAAGGATTATTTCATGGTGGTGCTGGATTATGACTTAAACCACGATGAAGAAGTGTTAAAGAGTCTGGAGCCTATGGCTGAGAGAGTGGAGATACTCGTGGATGAGATCTGCTTCCCTCACTGTCCCAAACGTCTGGAGCATTATAAAGATGAAGGTCAGAAGCAGATCGACTATGAAGTGGCGCCGCCCTTCCCCTGCCCCAACAGGGATAAGAAAAAGTCTTTCAAAGACTGTATGGACAGACCTGCCTTCATATCAAGGGAGGAGCTGCAAAGCTATATTGATAGGGGATTTGAGAACTTTAAACTTGTCGGGCGCGGACTGCCTGTAAACATAGCAATAGATTCATATATCTACTACCTGGTAAAAGAAGACAGTCAGGAGTTCATCAGAAAACAGCTGGAGAAGAAGCTGCAGGAGATACAGCTTAAGAATTCTTCTCGTCAGGCACGTCGGTAAATATCCTTTCATCTTCATAGGTCTCTGCCGGATGGGCAGCAGCATAAGCCTCTTCGAATTTAAGGAAAGGCTTGTCATACATTTTTGCCGCAAACAGTCCCGGTGCGCTGAAGCAGAAACAGAATATCAGAGGGAAGAGCATGAGTCCCACATTTCCTATAAAGAACAGTGCAAAGGGGATCAGCTTGACCACAAGGATAGCCAGGGTTCTCGGAAAATATTTAAAGGAAAACAGAAAAGCATTCTTAAGTGTTCCGGGAACTGTATTCACGAACCTGGCCTGCAGGGGATACACCATTGAGCCCACAAAGAGTATCAGCAGCATGCAGAATAATAAGCCGCCGAATACATAGGAACTCATCTCGGTGGGATTGGTATACATGAAGATGCAGTCAACGACGAAAACCGCTACTATCACGAGGAACAGAAGCCAGATCGCAGTGGACTGTTTTAAATTATCCTTAAAGGAGTGGAAGAACAGCTTGAGTATCCCGGTCTCATGATCTCTCGCTATCTTGAGGCAGCAGTAATGCATCGCAGTAAAAGCTGCGCCTGCCGTAACTATCGGGATGCACATGATGATCGTGATGATATTCAGGATCACCAGATCCGCCACCTTTCCCAAAACCACCATTAAAGGACTGTCTATGTCAAAAATCTTCATTATTATTCTCCGATCACTTATATTTCAAACATGTGGTATTATACTATTTTTTTTCGCCTGAGTCAAAACATCGCAGTATCACGCCTGTCCGGGGGAGTTACCACAGCCCGTGTCAGGTCGCTTGCTGCGGTGAGACACTAATGAGGCAGTCGCAAGATTTCGCTGCTTCCGGGTCGGTCACACACCGCCATCCTGGCGGTGGGTTCCCTCAATTCGCCATCCATGGCGAATTGCCCCTGCAGTGCGATGCCTCATAAGTGCTCACACGCAGCCGCTTAAGACACGTTCTGCGGTAACTCCCCCGGGCAGGCTGATAATGGGAAACATAGATATCGATGATCACGGATGATAAAGAAATACGAATGTTCTTTTTATAGCGTGATTTTGGTATAATACAAGAAGTGAAAATATAGAGATTATAGAATGGGATTATTTAAGATCATGGAATATGAGATAGTTTTGGCAAAAGAAGAGGACAGGGCAGAGGTACTGGAGCTTTACCGGCAGCAGAAAGGCCGGGAGTACTGTCCCTGGGACGAGGATTATCCTTCGGATGAGACGATAGATTTTGATCTGTCGAGGGATGCGCTTTTTGTATTGAAAATGGACGGGAGTATAAAGGCTGCCGTGTCCATAGAAGAAGATGAGGATGTGGACAGGCTGGAATGCTGGGACAAAGAGCTTGCTCCCGGAGGTGAGCTGGCAAGACTGGCCGTGCTTCCTGAGGAACAGAATAAGGGACTGGCTCGCATCCTGCTTCAGTTTGGCATGGAAGAGCTGAAAAGACGCGGATACAGAAGCATACATTTTCTTGTTAACAAGTATAATGTAAAGGCGCTTAAGTCTTATGCGGTATTCGGCTTTAACACGGTCGGTGAATGCCATATGTATGAGCAGGATTTTCTGTGCTATGAGAAAGCGCTGTCGGACCGGATGATCGATACACAAAGATCAAAACTGATCAGCTTTCCCCATGGTTTTTCTACGAGAAGGGGAGGGGTGAGCAGCGGGATCTTTGAGTCACTTAATCTTGGGATGAACCGGGGGGATGAGGAAGACAGGGTTAAGGAGAATTACAAAAGGTTTTTCGCTTCCTGCGGTATCGGAAGCAACAGTTTTGTCTGCGGTAAGCAGGTGCATGGAAATACTGTCATGATCGTGGATGATGGCGATGCCAGGGAGCCTTACGGATATGAGGAACTTTTTGAAGCAGACGGATATGTGACGAAAACTCCGGGAGTGCCGCTGGTAGTCTTTACGGCAGACTGCATACCGCTGCTGCTTGCGGATGAGAAGAACATGGTTGTTGCCGCCGTCCATTCCGGTTGGCGCGGAACGGTAAAGGATATAGAAAAAGAGGCTGTTGATAAGATGCTGAGTCTCGGAGCCGAAAAGGAAGAGATAAAAGCCTGTATAGGACCGGCCATAGACAAGTGCTGTTTTGAGGTTGGAGAAGAAGTAATCGATGCAGTCGATGGGCTGTTAAACGGCGATACAGCCGGCTTATACACGAAGAAAGATAACGGCAGATTTATGCTGGATCTTAAGACGGTATTGAAGAAATGCCTGTTAAGAAGCGGGATAAGAGAAGAGCATATTGAGATCAATAAAGACTGTACCATGTGCCTGCCTGAAAAGTACTGGTCACACCGCTATACCGGCGGGGAACGTGGAAGCCAGGCAGCAGTGATAATGATATATAAGGACGCAGATTTAAAGACAGGGCAAGATAGAGTTGACCGTAGGGAACAATAATACTACAATATAAGGCATGGCAGGAAAGAAAAGACGGATAAATTATCTAAATATTGTTTTGACCGGGATAATATGGCTTATCTGCTGTATACCGATAGCTACAATATTATCATCATCGATGGCGGCCTATAATACGGTGAGCGGGATATTAAAAGGCGAAGATGATCCGGTATCAGAGGTGTTCTTTCATGCTTTTAAAAGATATACGAAGCGCTGGCTGGCGGTTTTCATACCGGATGCGCTGCTGATAGTCTGGCTGATATATGTCATCATCGTACTCCGTGGCCACGGAAGCGGAACTACGGCATCCGTGATGCTCCAGGCAGTTGTGTATGTGATATCCGCGATCTTCCTGGGGATAAACTTAAGCCTTATCGCCTGCGGAGGCCGTTTCGGAGACAGCCCCCTGCAATTGATAAAGCTGTCTTTATTCTGTGCATTTTCGCATCCTTTAAGGTCACTTGCTGCAGTGGTAACGGCTGTACTCATGGCAGCAGCGGTGTATCTGTGTATCCCGCTGATCATCATCATGCCTGCAGCGCTCTGGTATGTACAGTGTCTGATATGGAACGGCGTGCTGAAATACTATTCCATCGATCATGAGGACGAAGAGGAAGAGGATGAAGAGGACGAGACAGGGGAAGATATCATTGAGGACAATGATGAATATACTGTGATCAGGCTTGGTAAGCTGATAATCAGAAAGAGAAAAAGACGCGGCGGTGTGATACCTGCCGATGACGATGAGGATTACGAGGGAACTTCCGATACGTCCGACAAGAGACGGGACCGTGTAGTTCCCAAGAGCGAGGTTGATAATGCAGAGTAAGTATTTTGAGAATTCGGTGCTTAACAGGGGCAACCTGCATGCGCTGAAGGAAGTGATGAAAAAAGCGGCCGGCGGCGGCCATATAAAAGCCGGCTTTATAGGCGGCTCCATCACCCAGGGCTACTCGGCTACAGATAAAGAGAAGTGTTACGCTTATCTTACAGCTAAATGGTTTGAAGAGAAATTTCCGCAGGCACAAGTGGAATATATAAATGCAGGCATAGGCGCCACCACGTCACAGTACGCTGTGGCGAGAGCGGACAGGGATCTGCTTTATGCCGATCCCGATGTGGTGTTTGTGGAATTCTCGGTAAATGATGCCAATACCTCATTTTTCATGGAGACCTATGAAGGTCTGATCAGGCATATCCTTAACGCCCCGCGCAAGACCGGCGGACAGAGGGCGGTGATCCTCATTCACAATATCAAATATGATGATGCGTCCACGGCAGAAGATGCCCATTACAGGATAGGCGTATATTATGATCTGCCCTGCATAAGTGTGAGAAGCAGTATTTATGCGGCGGTAAAAGACGGAGAGCTGAAGATGGCTGATATCACTCAGGACGGTCTGCATCCGAATGATCAAGGACATAAGCTGCTTTCCGAAGTGATATGTTACAGTCTTGAAAAGGCGTTAAATGATACGGAAAATGATGAACCCGTGACTGTGCTCAGGGAACCGATGACAGTCAACGGCTTTGAGGATTCCCGGGTAATTCAGAACGAATATGAAAACGTAAGACTTCGCGGTTTTATCAAAGATATAAAAGAAAAAGAATATGATACGGACTGTTTCCGCGGGGGCTTCACCGGCTTTAAACGAAGGGACGAGATAGTCTTCCGTTTTAAAGGGAGCAGTGCTGCGGTCCAGTACAGACGCACGGTTAAAAGACCTGCGCTGATAGCCGAAGCAGTGATAGACGGTGATGAGGAAAATGCAGTGATCCTAGACAGCAACTTTAGTGAAGATTGGGGGGACTGTCTGTCGCTGACTACAGTGCTGTATCACGGCTGTATTGTCAGGAAACAGACCAAAGAAAACTATTCTCCGGCGCTGTATGAGAGAAGCAATATCGCGCTGGATAAACTTAAAGGCAGAAGCGCCGAAGCAGAAGAGCATGAGCTGAAGATAAGGATACTCGGTACTCCGGAAGAACTCGGATATGAGCTGGGTGAGGTGGGTACCGGAAAGGCAGCCTGGCTTATCAGTGAAGATAAGAAGGATGTGGGCTTTGACCTTGTTTCGATACTTGTGTCGGGCTCGGATAAAGAAATAGGATACAGCAGTACAGGACTGCTCTTCATTAAACCGACCATTATGGAACGCATCTGGGGCGGCAGCCGTCTTAAGAGCGAATGGAAATATAAAGCCGATAAGGATGACGGACTGGGCGAGTGCTGGGGTGTATCCTGCAACAGTATTGTTGACAGCGAGGTAGCTGAAGGAAAATATGAAGGAAAAAAGATATCGGAACTGTGGAGAGATGAACCAAGACTCTTCGGCTATCCGGTGACTAATGACTTCCCTCTTCTCGTAAAGATAATCGATGCGAAGGAGGATCTGTCCATTCAGGTACACCCTGCCGATGATTATGCCTTCAGGACAGAGAAAAGCAGGGGCAAGAGAGAATGCTGGTACATACTGGACTGTCCGGAAAATGCAAAGCTGATCTTAGGTAATCTCGCAAAAGATGCAGAAGAACTGAAGACTATAATAGGGAACAGACAGTGGGATAAACTGCTTTCCTATGTGGCTATCAGGAAGGGTGACTTTCTTGAGATACCTCCCGGAACGCTGCATGCCATTACCGCAGGCGTGGAATTACTGGAAGTGCAGCAGAATTCCGATATCACCTACAGGGTCTATGATTTTGACAGACTGCAGAATGGAAAACCCAGGGAACTGCACATCAGTAAAGCCCTGGATGTACTCAGAACACCCAATCTGGTAACCGATAAAGACGTGGTCCACGATGACGGGCGTGAGAATGAGCTGATAATGCTTGAGGAGAATCACGATTACTGTGTATGGACATTGAGGGTAAACGGCAGCGTGAGCGTGCCCATAAAGGATAACGGTTTTGTAATTGCCAGTGTGCTTGATGGAGAAGGTGATATAAACGGAAGGTGGATCAGAAAGGGTGAGCATTTCATAATTCCTTTCGGATACGGAACCTGTGAGTTCAGCGGTAATCTGAGGATCAATTTCGCGGCTACTTGAAAATAATCTTCAATGTGGTAGTATAGATGAGGCTTATTTAATCAAACAAAAGGAGACATGAAAGAATGGAAGAGATAGAATTCAGATATGACACACAGCTTCTGATAGATGGTGATGATCTTGATGAAGACGAGGTAAATGATTATATCACGGAGCATTTTAAGGGCGACTGCCTGCTGGCTGTAGGCGGAGACGGAGATCCCATAAAGGTGCATTTCCATACCAACGAGCCCTGGAAGCTGCTGGAGTACTGCAGAAGCCTCGGTGAGATCTATGATATAGTTGTGGAAGACATGGACCGCCAGTCAAGAGGATTAAAGGGCTGACATGACTGAAGAGATCGCTGTAGTAATTCCTGCATATTGTCCCGAAGACGGTCTGATCCGTCTGGTTAAGGAGTGCAAGGATGAATTTGCGCATATCATCATAGTGGATGACGGCTGCGCAGAGTCTTATCAGCGTATCTTCAAAGAAGTCGAAGCTGATGCCTGTGTATTGCATCACGAAGTCAATAAAGGTAAAGGCCGTGCATTAAAGACGGCTTTTTCTTATGTTCTGAAGAATCTTCCGGAGGTAAAAGGCGTACTTACCCTTGATGCTGACGGACAGCATACGGTTTCCGACAGCAAGAGATGTGTTGAGAAATTTCTGGAAGATCCGTCCGTGGCAGTATTTGGCTGCAGGGATTTTGAGTCCGATGAGAAGATACCGCCCAGGAGCCGTTTCGGTAACAGGCTTACCAGCAGACTCATGAAGTTCTTCTGCGATATCAAGTTAAGCGACACCCAGACAGGCTTAAGAGTGATACCCGCTACCGCACTGGAAGAACTGCTGGAGGTAAAGGGTGAGAGATATGAATATGAGATGAACATGATCTTTTACTTCAAGGAACATCTCATACCCTTTGTCGAAGTACCCATAGAAGTAATATACATAGAGAATAACGCATCATCGCATTTCAACCCCATAGTCGATTCGATAAAGATATATGCGATATTCTTTAAGTTCGTGATATCCTCCTTCGGTTCGGCAGTGCTTGACCTGGCATTGTTTAGGATATTCTCAAAGCATATCTTTGAAAGCATCTTCCCGGGGCATTATATAGAGATATCCACGGCTCTTGCCAGGGTATGCTCGGGCATATTCAATTACAGTTTCAACCGTTCCATCTTCAAGAGCAAGTCAAAAGTAAAGAAGAGCGGTTCCAGATATCTGATACTCTGGCTTGTGCAGATGACTCTGTCCGCATATATCGTCAAATTCCTTACGGGTATAACTGGCATAACACCGATGCTCGTAAAGATAGTTACCGATACCATTCTCTTCTTTATCAGTTATAAGATACAGCAGCTCTGGGTATTCAAGCCAGAACGAACCTGACGCGGCCTATACCGATCTCATCATCCTTTTCTATGGGGACTGTCTCTTCAGCCTGCAACTGTATCCCATTTAAAAATGTACCGTTAGTGGAACCGCAGTCTTGAAGATAGTATTGATCGTCTTTTTTCAGTATCCGTGCATGTATGCGGCTCACGGATCTGTCATTAAGTTCAAGCTCACAACGATCTTTTAGTTTTCCTATCGTGAATGGAAATGAAGTAAGCGGATATTCGTTTTTCCTGTTTTTCTCTATGAGCAGACCTTCTATATCCTTTGGATCGCTTTCTATAAATACGGTCCGGCCTAAACGATCGTCAGACACATCACTGAGGGGAGAAACAGTATTACTGAAGTAAGTATCATACTCTCCTGTTTCGTCAGCAGTTGTATCTGTTTTTTCTTTTATGTTCCCGGGACTGACTTTTGTTTTTTTTCTGAGACTGAAAAGCAGGAGTATCAATGAGGTCATAAACAATGCCATACCACCGAGTCTGAATGATCTTGGAATATGCAGGATACCGGCGGGAATGAGCAATATCAACAAGCCTGACGCTGCGGTAATGAGTGGGATCAGCGGGAAGTTTTTTTTCTCACTTATCGAGGTCGCATCGGATAAAGTTTCCGCTTCATCATGTACAGCTTCTGCTGCAACGGGAGCAGGCTTTACGTAAGGAATCTCCGGGTCGGGATACTTCACGGCTTCATGAGGTTCATCAAGGAGTCTTTGTATGTCCGCTGTTACGAAATTATCAAGGCGGATCAGATGATAAAGCCGGTAGCTTAACATATCGGCATCGTTGCCCTCATGAGCGGAGCGTTCCATAAAGTATTCACTCAGCTTAAGCAGACTATTGTTTCTTTCAAGTTCATAAAAAGGAAGAAAGATAAGAGCGGGCTTAAGACTTACAGCATCTACATATATGTATTCGGGCTGCAGTAACAGATGACAGTCGTCCAGCATATAATCCTGGAGAGATCGATAGATGTTAAGTATACTGCCGAGTATGATACGTATATCATCGTCGCTGATGGTACGGTGTTCATACAGGCGTTTCAAAGGCTGCAGAGAGCTTATCTCATAATACAGCTGGGGACCGTTCTGATCATAACGCGGTTGCATATGTATAAGTCCGGGTATCTCATTATCACTGATCATGTTTAACTGATAATCGATATCCATATCTTCGGGCATCGGAAAAACTATATAATTGTGGTCAAGTGTCTTCTTATAAGCAGGTTCGTACATTTTAATCTCCTTTCATTTACTGCTGCTCTTCAGTGCGGATACAGCGCGGCAGATCTTTGATCTTCTTAAGCGTGTCACTTTTGATGATGAGAGGATCTCTGTTGAGATCGACGATGATAAAGAACTAAAAGCAGGGAGCTTAGGCAGATTCACGCTGCCTTTATACTCAGCCGAGATACTGTCGTAAGATATTTTTACACTGAGTTCTCCTCCGGCCATCAGTAAACGTCCTGACAGCAGATTTTTAAACTCTTTTTCAACATAATGCAATAATTCATCATTGTTCATCTCGGACATTTCGCTTCCCCTGATGAGCGCAGCGTCAAGCGCATAATTTACGGCAGTGCGATCATACAGGATTATCCCGGAGAACAATAAGTATGTTGAGACAATAAAGGCCAGTGGAGCGAGAAAAACAGCTTCAATCGTATGCATCAGTTACCTCCTTTGAGTATTATGAGCCTTAATATAAAGGCAAGGCAAAGATAAGGATACATGGGGATGCGGCTTTTTATGCCTGCTCTTTTCCGTATGATAAGTATCTGTGCATATATGCTCATTACAAGCAGTGCTATCAGCAGAACACATACAGAAACATAAAGTCCAAGAGACATTCCGATAAAACACAGCGCATAAGCATCCCCTTCTCCTATCGCACCGGAGGAAAGCCCGGAAAACAATAAGAGAAAGAGTCCGGGAAGTAATCCCATGAGAAAGTCGGAAGGATTAAAAACAGGGAGAGAGAGCAGTATGCATCCTGAGGCGAATATCAGCAGAAAGCGGACGGAAATGCTCTTATCCCTGATATCCCAAAAACTGCCTGCCGCGAGCATCAAAAAGATCCATACATTCTTTAAGACATCATATATGCTTTTCATTCCTTACCTCCGCAGAGAGAACAGGCCTTTCTGCTTCCTACCTCAGAGATCGGTATCTCGTAGATGGTACGTTTAAGCGCAGAGCATGAAAGAGAGCTGTGATAACTGTTTCCTTCAGAGGTGATATAGATGCTGCTCTGGGATGCCGGTGCCTTACCGCAGAGAGCACAGGCTGTATATTTTTCTCCCGATTTATTTCTGTAGCTGTCCTGAGTTCCGTTCTTTATGGCAATTATGGTAAGGTTCAGATGTGAGCAGCTGCGGCTTAAGTGATATACCTTACCGGTTTCGGTGATATATACTATGCGTTCTTCATCTGATCCGTCGGTTACCGAACCCTCCGCATCATAGCCTGTCCATGCTTTCGCATAGGCTCTTGAAGTCATGGATAAACCGGGAAGCTTAAAGAAATTGAGAGCAGGCTTTAACTGATAATCTGCTCTGAGGTCTACGATATCGGAAGCTTTCATGACAGAGGACCTTAAGAGTGAAGCACTGATATCCGGAGCATCTTTCTTCAGCATCATTACAGCATAGCCGTCCGACAGAACCGTTGATGCAAGAGCAGTATCTTCCGATGCAAGAGTTCCTGCTGCGGCATATGTTGAGATTGCAGACGCAGAGCGGCAAAGAGATGCATCGATCTTTGAAATATCGTCAAACATCTTTATCAGACACAAAAGGGATATGAAAAAAAACATATACAAAGGAAGTGACATAGCTGCTTCAACTGTCATGGATGCACTTAGTTTTCTTTTCATATATACCTCACATATACCTGAAACTTTTACCGGCCAGAAGATTGTACCCATAAGCGCTTTTAAAGACGTACTGGATATCAGCTGCAGCTATACAGTCATCCATTCTGAATGCAGCATAGCATTCAACAGTTCTCATGTTCATCTCGACTATATCCGTAAATCTTTTTGCTGCTGATTTTTCATCAGAGGAAAACAGCATGATGCGGAGCAGATCCTGATAACAGAGTCCGTGATCATAACCGCTGTCTACTTCGGGCCCTGCAGTAGTTATGCCAAGGGCTGAATTAAGAGAATAATGCCATTCGGATTCAGTCTTGATCGCCGGAACCTTTTTGTTTTCCAATAACAGCCTTACATCATAAAGGCTCTCTACATATATCCAGGCCGCCGCCAGAGCTGCTTCGTATACCGGCTTGAATTCCGGAAAGGCAGTGACAAAGGAAAGAGCCGCGGCTGCAACGCTTGTCTGTTCTTTAAGCGAGGGACTTGAATAGTAGGTTGAAGCATTTGCCGCACCCCTTATCAGCAGCAGTCTTTCGGCTATGATCCGAAGATTATCATTGTCATTATCCTTGCCGCACAGTATGAATTCAGTCTCATATCTCAAAGGAGACGAATCATTATTGGATATGTAATTGCCGCTTTTTTCCATAATGTATTCAAGAAACATAAGACGGTCCGTTACGGAGTTTCTCTTTTCCCATTCCTCAGGCATACCGTTTCCTTTGACCAGACTGCGGGAAGACGCAAATTTAGAAAGGTTTACACTTTTTTTGGAATAATCCTTTTTACAGACAAGAGACAGTATGCCGCTGTATCGCAGTTTTTTGACATTTGGCGCAGGATCGTCTTTTGCAGGTTCGACCCATTCCGTTCCTTCTTCAAGATCTTCGGGAGGAGCTATACTTATGCTGTCTATAGCGGAGACCGAATCGTCAAATTCCGATCCCACATCCTCACCGTCGGCCTCCATACTCCCGTATTTCGTTATCAGATCAGCGGTATCACTGACATAAGCGGCTCCGTATTTTTCGTACATATACGAAAGAGCCAGATATCGTAATACCGATGAAGAATCATCACTTCCTCTGGAAAGCTTCTTAAGTTCAGCTCCGCTTAAGCTCAGTCGGCACAGGTCGGTAAATATCAGCCCTGAACCCTCTGAAGTGTTAAGGTTTTTATTTACATATTCCGTGAGGTGACTGAGCAGATGCTCTTCGGAGCCGGCGGACGTGCCGTAAGCTGTATCTATCATCAACAGGCCGTAATCCTCCAGCAGTTTTTTGTTATATTCCGCAAGTACGGAGTCGGAGGCGAGATCCATGGCACATTCTATACGCATTCTAATGGCATTTGCCCTGGCTCCTTCAATCATTGTCCAGATGAGCGGAATCATCACTGAGAGCATCATGGCAAGATATAAACTGAATGCGGCGTCTTTTGTTTTTTTGTTATTTCTCATTTTTCCTCCGTACCTGCGAAATATTTTTGTCTGAGCTTATTTTGCGATTGTTCCGGTTTTTGCTGTGATACTTTCAAAGAGTGTATTGATGATACTTGTGATCTGGTTTTTGAAGATAAGAACAAGACCGACCAGCACCACGATTATGAGTATCATCTCAACTGTTCCCATGCCGGATTCGTCATAGAGATATTCTTTCAGTTTAGATTTCATATTTTCCTCCTTTCTTTAATTGTCATAAGGGCACCGCTTAATCTGTTTATATACCGGTAAAAGCCGGGACAATGATTACAGCCATTACGATTGCGAGCATTAACATCATAGGGAGGAGCAGTTTGGTGCCGGCTTCTTCTCCCTTTCTTTTGGCAAGTGCTTTTCGTTCCTCTTCGGCTTCTGCAGCTTCTTTTCGCAAAGAAGTAAGAAAGCCTGAGGCTCCCAGTTTTACATTCTGCTCCAGCAGGGAGATAAATTTAACATATTGCTGAAGTCTGCATCTGTTTGCAAAATGTCTGTATGCCGTCAGCTCGCCCTCGCCTCTTTCCATCTCATGAAGCGTATAGAGCATTTCTCTGTATGCGTAGCGCTCAAGCTGAGTATCGGAACACTCGGTGGCAGTTTTCTTCCAGGCCATGCGCACGGTCATGCCGGCACCTATATAGAGTGCGAGTTTTCCTATTATCTCCGGATAATCCATAAGCATTTCTTCATCTCGTTCTTTCATTTTTTTCTGGATGTCACTGTCTCCGGCGAGAAAAAGAACAACGGCGATGGCGATCGACATGATGAAAAGAAGCAGAGCATTATTTTTTTTCTGCTCGGTCCAGCTTAGGACTATACCGTTTATCTCTCCGGGAAGGACCAGGCTTTCTTCAGCAGCATTTTGCTGATCGGCTTCATCGAGTCTTTCATGAACGAGATCAAGAAAATCTGCCGTAGTGTTTTCCTTCACGGGCTTAAGGATCATGGGAAACATATACCTTTCTTTAAAGCTGCCATAGCTTATAAGGGCACATACCTCTATAAGCGTACCGTCCTCATCCGGTGTGATCCTTATTTTGCCTTCATTATCTATGCATAAGCGATCACTGTATTCCCATTCGATGTCAAAAGGGTATCCGTCGACTCTGTCAACAGGATCAAGGGGCGACGATACATCGGAGACATCCGTATTTTTCCCGAGAAAAGCTTTTTCCAAAGCTTCGTGAAATTCAGGAAGCAGGTTTTTAAGTTCCTCATCGCTGTATTTTCTTTCTGATATGTGTACATCAACATTTTTATACTCCTTTCCGTTTGCATTAAGATCCAGTGTTACGTCATAGCTGCCTTTGCCGGCTTCGTGTCTTAAGAGAGTACCGTCTGTCAGAAGGCTTTCATCAGGCTGTTTCAGCGAAAGCAATATAAAGAAGATGAAACCGATAGATATCATCATCAGACTCAGCCCGAATTTTTTTACGAAGTGTTCTCTTGCGCTTTTGTCCGGATCTTCGGTGGGCTGCAGACAGTGAAGATCATTTCGGTTTTTTTCGAGCAGTAACCTTCTTAATGCGGCAGCCGATGAGGAAAAGGGAGCACGCTTATCAAGCAGCCTGACGATAGCTTCCGCAGCTTTATAAAAGGGTGAAGTTAAGTTTGATCTTTTTTCCATCGGTACTCCTTATCAGTATTCTATTCTTAATATTTTTGCTGCCAGCAGGTATGCGAATACATATACTGCCAGCATCGCACTCATCATGATCACTCCGAAGAGATTGTGATATAGAGGAGTGAAGAATCCCGGTGATGTAGCATCTATATATATGATGATCCCGAAGGGAACCACATTCATGATGGTCTGTTCCATTTTCTTTGCACTGATCAATGTGTCTATTTCTCGCTTTACTTCTATTTTTTCATTGATCAGAGCTGCGGTGTCACGCAGGATCTGAGGAAGATCTCCGCCGCTTCTTTTGGCTATGGCAAAGACATCCGCAAAATCCCGTATTTCCGGGACATGACTTCTTCCGGCAAGATCGGATAAGAGTTCTTCAAGATTGGAATTATTCCTGAGATTCCTGCTTATCCATTTAAGTTCTTCGCACATATAAGCGCTGTTGCCGTACAAAAGGCACATATCAGGGTAGGCTTTTATAAAGGCATTTTCCACCGAGTACCCTGCTTCAAGTCCTGCGATCACGGATATCATTGTTTCTTTAAACTGGAGCTTAAGCTGTTCCTTGCGCTTTTCCTTATATCCTGCGGTTTTGTATTTAAGCCAGGGAACCAGTCCGGGCAGTATAAGGATGAATGCTATGACGGAACGGTAGAAGACATAAGAGATCAGAGCATCAATAAGTAAGCCCGTGACGATGCAGGAAAGCAATTCAATGCCGCTTAAACCGGTTTCTTCATAGTCCGGCTGCACGGAGTTTTTCCGTGTGTTGAAGCTCATTTTTTGGAACAAGCCTGCCAATGATATGCCCTTTTTCATCTTCTTTCTCCTCAATAAATTCGTATAATACCGATGTATTGATCCGGTCATTCTTATAATCCAGTATCTCCACGATCTGCAATACCTTGCGGCTTTTGTCTCTGAGCCTTCCGAGGTGGACGATGATATCGATCCCGGAGGCCAGTTGTGATCGTATGGCCGGAAGTGGCAGTTCCATTCCCATAAGTATCATTGTTTCCAGCCTGGCCAGCATGTCAGGCGCACTGTTGGCATGTCCCGTGGAGAGAGAACCGTCATGTCCCGTGTTGAGTGCCTGTATCATGTCTATAGCCTCAGCGCCTCTCACTTCTCCGACAATGATACGGTCAGGCCTCATCCTCAGGGAGGACCGTATCAGGTCTCTTATGCTTATCTCCTTACAGCCTTCGACATTAGCGTTCCTTGTCTCAAGTCTGACCAGATTCGGTACGCCCTGTATCTGCAGCTCTGCAGAGTCTTCGATGGTTATAAGTCGTTCATCTTTAGGTATAAAATTTGACAGGGCGTTTAAAAAGGTGGTTTTGCCTGAGCCGGTGCCGCCGCTTACGAAGATGTTGTAACCGGCTATTACCAGATTCATTAGAAAGGTGACAGCCTCTTCAGAGATGGCACCGAAGCGTAAAAGGTCATCCATCTGTATCGGATGCTCGGGAAATCTTCTGATGGTGACTATCGGCCCGTTAAGGGCAACCGGAGCAAGTACGATGTTTACACGGGAACCGTTTTCAAGCCTTGCATCGACAATGGGTGATGCTTCATTTACGGTACGGTTACACTTGGCGACTATCTGTTGTATCACGTCTGCAAGCTTCTCATCCGAAGAAAAGCTTTTATCCCAGCGCAGCAGATGGCCTGCGCGTTCTATGAATATACAGTCTTTTCCGTTGATCATGATCTCAGTTACGGAAGGGTCATCCGTCAGTTCTTCAAGTATGTCCAGTCTCCTGATGGAGTAGAACATTTCCCTGGCAAGAGTCTGCTTCATAATAAGAGAAAGACCTAATGCACGCCCCCGGTCCATTATGACGTTATCGATGATATCCCTGACCTCATCATCACTCATATCCCTTGATAGAGAGATGCGTTCAAGGACCAGGCTTTTCAATTCATTTCTTATCTCTTCTTTGATCTGCATTCAATTTGATCTCTCCTTTTTTCAGCTTATTTTTGTTTTATTTTTATGCCCATAATTCTTCCGATGCTGTGACGACATTCTTAACATAGCCGGCCAGATCGGAATAAGGCAGTTCCTCGAGGGAGGAGGGAAGCTTTTTGAAGACCGGAAGATCATATTTATATGTGCGTTCCTTTATGTCGTCATATTCAAGGGAATGAAGCAGTTCTTCATACTGCTCGAGCCGTGCCAGTGCAAAGCCTTCCCTGTCGGCGATCGTATAGATCATGTCGCATTTCCTGAGGACATTCAGCAGTCCCCTGACCATTTCCGAAAGATCCAGTATTATATGATCGTAACTGCCCATGTTTCTTAAAGTGTCGATCAGGCGTATCCAGTTTTCTTCGCTGATCTGGCCCAGGTCCAGAAAAGAAAATGCCGGTGAAACATAGTCAAGACCGTTAACATTTCCCACCATGCTCTCGAGTTTATATACCAGTCTGTCCGTATTGCCATCCAGATAATATACGAGGTCCGTGAGATCACGGTTGTTCGAACCTGACATAAGTGTGGACAAGCCTGAAAAAGGTTCAAGGTTAAGATACAGCACCTTGGAACGTTTCGATAAGAATTGTCCCATAAGAAGAGAAAAAGAGGTCTGTATGCTTTTGGCGACCGGTGAGAAGATACCTATCACTTTTGTTCCGCGTCGGCCGCCGCTTAGGGCTGCTTCTTCGCCGGCGGTCTCAGAATAGTAGTCAAGAAGCTGTTTTCTGATCTGTACGGAAGACTGGTATTTCCAGATATATCTGTCGGCAGAGGGACCTTTCTCCTTGCCCTTGAGCAATATGAGATCTTCTTTATGCCCTTTCAGCCGTTCATAAAAGAACTCGTCAGCAAGATAGAGACTGATTTTTTTGTTGTCGTCAAGCTGATCTGGTTTGTTGTATATGAATACGGAAAAGGGAAATGTTTCCCTTTCCGAGAGGGCTTCCTGCAGACGCTTCGCATAGGCTTCGTCAGCGGTGCAGACAGCCAGTATCCTGTCATTCATCCTGATGGATCCTCCTCTTTATATTGGGACGGAGTTATAGGAGACTCCGTCCCGGGTTTTCTTTTTCGTAGAAGCCTTAGATCTTATTTACATTGTCCGTTAGCGATATTTTGTTTTGGAATGAATATTTTTCACACCTCCTTTCCCTGCGTCTGCATGTATCACAGCCATAAAAGGACAGAGAGAAACACAGGCAGAGCAAAATGTATGGTAGTCGGGGAATTGTCGGTCTCAAAGCGTTTAATGAGACCTGCGGGTATTGATAGGACCAGAGCCGTGAACAGAATACGGCATCCGGGTATCAGACCCTGGATCGCACTGATGGCACACAGGAGCTTACCGTCTCCTCCACGCAGTGCATGCGTTAAGAATAATAGAAATGTAATCATAAACATTGCCGCTGTGTCGGTAACGACAGCAGGCAATCCGCCGGGACCGGCTCTGTAAAGGCGCAGGATAAAACCTGCAAGGATACCTGCAAGATTCAGTACATTTGGTATCCGTTCTTCCTTCAGATCAAAGACCGCTGCCAGCGCAGTCAGTGCTATCAAAGTCAAACCATCATATCCTCCATGAAAAACAACAGTATCAACACACAAAAACACATTACTGAAGTCGTATTCCTAAAAGGGAATCTTTGATCGACTGTCCGATCACGGAATCTACGAAAGGTCGACAGTGATTCTGCCTTGACCTGCCATGGATGATAGCAAAGAATCGAAAAAATTGCAAGAGGTTTTTTCAACAAGTTTTAAACAAAGTTTCATGCGCAGGATGATAAAAACTATGGCATTTATATATTATCTGGAGTATAATATATAATATATTTTTGAGGGGGTACGGGCATGATATTTGTTCCTGCGGAAGAACTGAAAGTGGGCATGAGGCTGGCAAAGCCGATCTTCAACAAGAGAGGCGTATTGCTTTATGACCGTGATACGAAGCTCACTCCCCAGGGCATTGCTAGCATAAAGAATTTCCAGCTGATCGGCATCTACGCGCTCGAACCGGCTGAACCTATGCCGCCCATGACCGACGAAGACCGCGAATTCGAGCGTTTCCAGACTATGTCAGTCTTTACTCTCCAGGAGATAATGAATGATATAAGGGATGGCAGGCAGCCTGCCAAGCTTGAACAGTTATGCATCGACGTACTGAGACAGTTCGGAAAGGGAGGCAGCAAGCTTACCTTTACGCAGAATCTCAGGAGTCCGGAGGATACTGTATATAAGCACTGTCTGAATACTGCTATCCTCTCTGCCGCCATATATGCGGCTCTTGCGCCCCAGTCAAAGACCCAGCAGCGTTATACCGTCATGGCGGCCCTGCTTCATGATATAGGGAGTCTTGAAATTCCGGATTCCGTGACTAAGAAGAAGAGCAGCGATCTGACAGAGTCGGATATGGAGCTGATCGCGCGTAAACGCGAGGAAGGCTACCGCATGATCAGGGATAATTGTGACCTGGATTCCGAGGTAATGAAGGATATCTCATATCTTTTACGGGATATCAGGGATATGAACGGTATGGCTGATAACAAAGCGCCTGACTTCCAGGTAGAGACATTGAAATGCGCTTTTGTCTTTGATCAGATGACAGCAATGAAGTACGGTGAGGAACCCCAGTCCGATATAGCAGCATATAAGTATCTGCATCATCCCGTGCATCATATCAACCAGCAGGTAGTGGCGGCGCTGGCAAAGGCGATACACATAGTTCCGGTGGGCTGTTCGGTGGTATTTACCGACGGCACCAAGGGAATAGTGCTGACGGACAATCCCGACGACATATTAAGACCTTTTGTCCTGTCCTACAGGGACAATATGATCTATAACCTGTCGGACGGCAAGGTATTTGAGAAGATGCAGATAGCCGATGTAGTCAAGACCATGGACAACCGTTATGTGATGACGGATGAATACAAGAAATACCAGGAAGGCTTAAAGAGCGGCGAAGAGAAGGTCATTAAGCGCCCGGGAAGTTGAAATGGCGGAAAAGAAATACAAGGGCATTCAGGCCCTGTTCAAGAATAAATATCTGAATTTTTTTCATATGGATGCTCTGACGGATTCCGGAAAAGAATTCGATTATTACTTTGTGTCCAGAAACCCCGAAGAAAAACTGAAGATCAAAACCGGAAGCAGTAAGGCGGAAGGTATCTTTATCTATGCCGTTTTAAAAGATGATCCCGGGAAACTGGTACTGATAAGACAATATCGCTACCCTGTCGGAGCTTTTATGTATGAGCTTCCTGCCGGCCTTATTGATGAAGGCGAGACTCCCGAAGAAGCGGCCATCAGGGAGATGGAAGAAGAGACAGGCATGACGTTGGAAACAGTGAAGGGTACCAGCGGATTGTTTGAAAACGGTTTTTACATGGGACAGGGTTTTACGGATGAGAGCTGTGTGCCTGTATTCGGCTATGCTTCGGGAAAGGGCAGAATGCATCCCGAAGAATGGGAGAGCATAGAGCTTATAACGGCGGACAAAAAAGAAGTGCGCCGGATACTGAAGGAGGAGAAGGTATCTGTCCGTATGGCGCTGCTGATGATGCAGTTCTTACAGGCAGATCCGAAAGATCCTTTTGTTTTTTTGAATTTAGATGATATGGGAGAATGATAAATGATAAGACAGAGTTTATGCGGAAGCGGCTGGAAATTAAGGGAATATCAGGAAAATACTTTTTATGATGTGGAAACACCCTGTTCGGTGCTGCCTGTACTGCTTGAGAACAGAGTCATAGAAGATCCTTTTTTCAGGGAAAATGAGAAGAAGGCGCTGCCTTATCTTGAAAAGGATTATGAGTTCATTAAGAACTTTTCACTCGGAGGAGAGATACTCTCCGAGGATGAGGTAGAGATGGTATTCAGCGGTCTGGATACCGTGGCCGAGATATTCCTTAACGGAAAACGCATAGGACGTTTGAAAAATATGCACAGGACATTTCGCGTATCCGTAAAGGATAAGCTGAGAATGGGTGCCAATGAGCTTAAGATACTTTTTCATTCACCGCTTAAGTATATAAGCGAGATGGAAAAAACTCCGGGTAAAGAGATTCATTATACGGCTGCAGGTTCCATAGAAGGCAGCAGTTATCTGAGAAAACCTCATTCCTCTTTCGGCTGGGATTTCGGTCCTAAGCTTCCGGATATCGGCATTTTCAGGGATATCTGTATTGAAGCCTATTCCAAGGTGAAGATAAGTGAGGTGTTCATCTTTCAGGAACATATGGACGGAAAGGTGAAACTCTATGTCGATCCCATACTGGAGTATACGGATGTGATACCCGTGGAACTGGTGGTATCCGTAAGCGGCGAACCGGATGTGACGGTAATGACCAGGATGAGCGGCGCAGGGGCTCATGTAACGAAGAAGGGTGAAAACGAACTGACAGTTGATATCAACAGCCCGCAATACTGGTGGCCTAACGGGATGGGACCGCAGCCTCTGTACAATGTGAAGATCACCGTGAAAAAAGCGGATAAGATATATGACGAAAAGAAGTTCAGGATAGGACTCCGCACACTTTCGGTAAGCAGGGAAAAGGATGAAAACGGAGAAGAGTTCTGCTTTGTGATAAACGGGATAAAGATGTTTGCTTTCGGAGCAAACTATATTCCCGAAGATGCGATCTATAAAAGGATCGATAAGAAGCGCACCGATACGATACTTAAAAGTGCAAGAGATGCAAACTTCAACTGCATACGTGTCTGGGGAGGCGGTTATTATCCTTCTGATGAGTTCTATGATTTCTGTGATGAATACGGTCTGATAGTCTGGCAGGATCTGATGTTTGCCTGCAATGTCTATGACCTTACATCCTCTTTTGAAAAGAGCATAGTTGCTGAAGTCAGGGATAACGTAAAGCGTTTAAGACATCATGCCTGCCTGGGACTGTGGTGCGGCAATAACGAGATCGAGTCGGCCTGGGATCACTGGGAAGGCTTTGCAAAAGAGGCTCCTGCGCTGAAAGCCGATTATATCAAGATGTTTGAATACATACTGCCGCGCACCGTGCGTGCTGAAGATGAGCTTACTTTCTACTGGCCGTCTTCGCCTTCATCGGGAGGCTGCTTTGACGGACCCGATGATGAAAACAGAGGCGACCAGCATTACTGGGAAGTATGGCACGGAGACAAAGCATTTTCGGAATATACAAAACATAAATTCAGATTCCTTTCCGAGTTCGGTTTCCAGTCCTTCCCCTGTTTAAAGACAGTGAAGAGCTATACCGAAGCAGCTGACCGCAACATCTACTCGCCTGTGATGGAGGCGCATCAGAAGTGCGATAAAGGCAACGGAAAAATGATGTATTACATCTCTGAAAACTTCCGTTATCCGAAGGACTTCGAACAGCTGCTGTATGTCAGCCAGATAATGCAGGCCCTTGCCATAAAGACAGGGGTTGAGCATATGAGAAGAAACAGGGGAGTGTGCATGGGCACGCTGTTCTGGCAGCTTAATGATAACTGGCCCGGATCGAGCTGGTCCGCGATGGACTATTTCGGAAGATGGAAGATGCTGATGTATATGGCAAGACGTTTTTATGCGCCTGTGTCGGCAAGTCTGTGCATAGAAGGTAACCGCCTCACTCCCTGGGTAGTCAATGACGGTATGGACGATATGGTGGTAAGGTTAAAGACTGCGCTGGTAAGCTGTGACGGAAAAGAACTGCTGCATTTCGCCGAAGACATAAGGAGTACTGCGGGACTTGCAGCCAAGGGCATAACAAGGGATCTGTCCAGACAGTTAAACGGAAGGGATCCGAGGGATGTGTATGTGCTTGCGGAGTTCGAATATCCCGACGGATACATACAGAGGGAGAGCGCCGTGATAGTGCCATACAAAGAGCTGAACCTTCCGGATACAAAACCCGAGATCAGTGTGGAAGAAACGGAAGAGAGTTTTGACATTACGCTCAGCGCAGATGTATTCGTTCCTTTTGTATGGCTGGATCTTAGGGAAGCGGATGCGAGATTTTCCGATAATGCCTTTGATCTGCATAAGGGAAGACCCGTAATCATAAGAGTTGAAAAAAGCAGCATAAGCGGAATGGAGATCGCAAATGCCGAGGCCTTTACCGAACAGCTGCAGGTATTCAGCTTAAGGGATTCATTTGTTTAGGAGGTTTTTATGGGAATCTCATATGATGAAAGAAATATGAGTTTTAAACTGGATACTGCTAAAGTATCTTATTGCATGGCTGTCGCGGACGGTTATCTCGGGCATTCATATTTCGGAAAACGTATCAGTGATGATGCAAGTCAGCTGTTAAGGATTAAGGAAGCTCCCTATACGCCTGATAAAAACGCCAGGGATAAGCTAAGTTTTATGGACTGTTTTCCTATGGAGTATCCGACTCACGGAACAGGTGATTTCAGAGGAGATGCGCTGAAGATAAGGACCGCGGGAGGACACAGGGTCTGTGAACTGCGTTATGCATCCCATGAGATAACCAAGGAAAAGAAGAGGCTTCCCGGGCTTCCCGCTACTTTCGGAGATAAGGCCGAAAGCCTTAAGATAAAACTTGCCGATGAGATCGCAGGCGTAGAGGCAGAACTTAACTACAGCATCTTTGATGACAATGATGCTGTGATGCGCAGCGTATCGATAAAGAATGTTTCGAATGAAGACATTTATCTTGAGAGGGTATTGTCTGCGGCCTTCGATATGGACAACAGGGAGTATTCGCTGATCACGCTTAACGGCACTTGGGCAAGGGAGAGGCATATCGATATATATCCGATAGGAAAAGGTTTCCACGGCGTATCTTCAAACAGGGGCGAGACTTCCCACCAGCATCAGCCTTTTATCGGCATAGCATCCAAGAACATAAGTCAGGAAACAGGCGAAGTATACGGAGTGCATCTGGTGTATTCCGGGAACTTTCAGGCCACTGTTTATAACGATCAGTTTGACAGGCTGAGGGTGATGAGCGGTATAGGGGAAGATGATTTTGAATGGAAGCTTTCACCCGGAGAAGAATTTGTTGCGCCTGAAGTTGTGCTTGTATATTCGTCCGAAGGACTGGGAGGAATGAGCAGAACTTTCCATGATCTGTACCGTGATCATCTGATAAGGGGAAAGTACCGTGAACTTCCGAGGCCAGTGCTTATCAACAACTGGGAAGCAACTTATTTTGATTTTGATGATGAGAAGCTGGTGAAGATCGCAGAGCAGGCTGCAAAGAGCGGCATAGAGATGCTGGTCATGGATGACGGCTGGTTCGGAAACCGTTATGATGATAACCGGGCTCTCGGTGACTGGACCGTTAATGAAGAAAAATTAAAAGGCGGACTTGGGAAACTAACGGAGCGTGTGAATGCTTTAGGTCTTAAGTTCGGCATATGGTTTGAACCGGAGATGATATCACCGGATTCGGAACTCTACAGGGCTCATCCCGATTGGGCCATAGCAGTGCCGGGCAGAAAGGCCGGACTGTGCAGGAATCAGTATGTGCTTGATATCACAAGAAAAGAAATAAGGGATTATGTTTTTGATGCCGTAGCTAAGGTGCTTGATTCCGCAAACATAGAGTATGTAAAGTGGGATATGAACAGACAGCTTGCGGACCTTGGGAGTTTGGAACTGCCGGCAGACAGGCAGGGGGAACTTTCCCACAGATATGTGCTTGCAGTATATGAACTGCAGGAGAGGCTGATAACAAAATATCCCGATCTGCTTCTGGAGAACTGTTCAGGAGGCGGTGCACGTTTTGATCCGGGCATGCTTTATTACAGTCCGCAGATATGGTGTTCCGATGATACGGATGCGATAGAGAGACTGGCAATACAGGAAGGCACGGCTCTTATATATCCGCTGTCAGCCATGGGCGCGCATGTCAGTGACTGCCCGAACCATACGGTGGGAAGGAATACGCCTTTTGAGACAAGAGGATATGTAGCACTGGCAGGAACCTTCGGTTACGAGCTGGATATCACGAAGATACCGGAAGCAGACAGGAAGCAGATACCCGCGCAGATAAAGATGTACCACAGGTATCATGAACTGGTGGCAAAGGGTGATTACTACAGGATAGCATCCTATCATGAGAACAGACTGTGGGATGCATGGATGTGCGTTTCAAAGGATAAGAAAGAAGCGCTGCTTACTTTTATACAGGTAGTGGGCAGGCCCAATCATCATTCAAGGATCGTAAGGCTTTCCGGTCTTGATCCGGATAAAAAATACAGGCTCTTATCCTTTGACATGGAAAACGCAGAGGAGAAAATTATCAGTGAAGTGTGCTTAAAGGGTGATACGCTGATGAATGCGGGCCTGGTGATACCACAGCTCTGGGGAGATAATAAAGGACTGCTGATACATCTGGTTTCTGAGGGATAAAGAGATAATAACATGAGACGTATATTACTGATACTGACAATACTGATAATGCTTTTTCCTTTGAAAGCCTATGCCGGAGAAGATACGGATATTGAGGAGACGGAGGAAAGCTCTCCTGCCGTTACAGTGGAAGAGGGACCCGGTAATACGCTGAAGCTGGGGGACAGGCTGATACCTCTTTACGCTAAAGAGATAGATCTGTCAGGAATAAACTTAAGCAAATGCGATATGAAAGCGGTATTTGCGAAAATGCCGAAACTTGAAAAAGCTACGCTTATTGACTGCGGCATGGAGAACGAAGACTATGCGAAGCTGCAGGACGCTTATCCCGGCATACGCATGATCTGGGAGATACAGTTTTCAAGAAGAAAGCTGCGTACCGATGCAGTGGCATTTTCTACTTTCAGGGGAGGCGAACTGGACCAGCCCTTCAAGGATGCGGACGCTTATTATCTTAAGTATTGCAGGGATATGGTAGGCATAGATCTCGGACACAACCCGGTGCATGACCTTAGTTTCCTGCAGTACATGCATGAACTGAAAGTGCTGATAATGGTGGATAATGCAGGGCTTAACGATATATCGATGATAAAGTACGTGCCGAAGGTGACTTATCTTGAAGTCTTTGTCAATTCGATAACGGACTTAAGTCCGATACAGTACTTAAAAGATATGGAGGACCTGAACTTCAGCAGGAATCCGATAAAGAATGTGGATGCGGTCAAAGACTTTCCGAAGCTCAGGCGCATGGTTTTCATGGAGACAAAAGTATCTTCGGAAGACATAGCGGAGCTTCGCAGTATCTATCCGAAAACAAAAATAGTGACTACGGGGATCAACTCCCTTGCAGGTGACTGGAGGGAAGATGCGCATTACTATGCAATGAGAAGGCTCTTCAAAAATAATGCGGAGAACGATACCTATCACAGAGATGAGGAAGAAGTCACAGAACTGTGTGACAGATAGAAAAGACATCACGAGCAGACCTGACAAAGTATGAATAACGGAGGGAAAGCCATGAGTAATGATGCAAAAGTTAAGATAGAATGGGGAGCCGGAAAGACTGCCGGCAAGGCCGCAGGAAACACCATACCTGCCGTTGGTTTCGGTTCCTATCTTGCTACGGAAAAGAACGGTAAACAGACTATAAAGGATGCCCTGGTTGCAGGGTATCGTTATGTCGATACGGCCAGCTTTTACCGGAACGAAGAGGAGATAGGAGAAGCTGTAGAGGAAGCCGGATTAAACAGAGAAGAATTGTTTATCTGCAGCAAGGTATGGCCCGGAGATCTAGGAAGGGAACGTACACTTGCTTCATTTGAGGAATCATTAAAGAAGCTTAAGACAGACTATCTGGATATGTATCTGATACACTGGCCCAAGGATAACAGATCCGATGATAAGTGGATCGATAAAGTAAGAGAGAGCTGGGCGCTGATGGAAGAACTCTGTGATGAAGGAAGGATACGCTTTATCGGTCTTTCCAATTTCCTGCCGCATCATATAAGGCCGCTGCTGGAAACAGCGCGTATCCGGCCGGTCATCGATCAGTTGGAACTGCATGTCGGCTATATGCAGGAATATACACTGTCTTATCTTCGTGAAGAAGGGATAATCCCGCAGGCCTGGAGTCCTCTCGGCAGGGCGAGGATACTGGGAAGTGAGATCGTTACCAAAATAGCTGAGAAATACGGAGTAAGCAATGCGCAGTTATTGCTGCGTTATCTCATTCAGAGGGAGATACCCGTGATACCAAAAGCTTCATCCGTGGAAAGGATGAAGCAGAATCTTGATGTTTTCGGATTCAGTATTTCGGAAGATGATATGTCTTTTCTTTCCTGTCTGCCGGAACAGGGCTGGTCGGGAGAACATCCGGACCTGTAAGCTCAGATCAATTTCAGAAACAGGGTCCTTAATAGTATTGCTGCAGCAAACAGCAGTATGGTTGCTGCTATGGTCATTAACACAAAGGCAGCGCCGCTGTATTTAAAGCTCTTCCAGCACTTTCCCATTTTAACGAGAGCCATGATATAGAAGAAGAAAAAAGGTATGGTGATCAGCGCAAATACCTTATAAGCCAGCAGAAAGAGGATGAACATTCCGCACATGCAGCCGGCCCAGGAGAGCATCAGACTGTCCTTCGGATGCTTTTCATTTATCTCCATTGTTCTTTCGGAGATCTCGTCTATATCAAAATATATCTTTTTAAAATTGATAGTGAAACGGCCCTGAAACTCTTCCATCTTCTCCGCTTCATAATCTGTCATTCTTTCCCAGTTACCCATGGTATTGCCCTCTTTTGTATTAATATGCATATTTATCGTATTTGAAAAAGCGCGCCATGTCAAGCGATTTGGGCAAGCATATTATTGAATGACTATGCAGGAATTGCTGAATTTGCGGATAGAATGAAAGAGCTGTTTTTCAGTAGGCAGCTTATGCATTATGTTATATAATATTCCGGTACCGTGAATAGCTGAAAGGAAAAATAAAAAGATGAACGATATAAGGATACTTGTGATCGCTGTCTGGTTTGTGATAGTGGTGATCTGGTTTATCGGTTTCATTCGGAAACTGCAGGAGAAAAAGGGCTGTACGGAGCTGACAACAGGAAAGCTCGCTTATTCCGATCAGAAGATACCGAAAATGTACAGAGGAACAAGAGCCTGCTGGATACCGGTATATGAGTATGAAGTTGAAGGCAGTGTGTATATGGCGGAGATTGCAAAAGCAGGAACAAATAAAAATGCTTTTGCTACAGAGGCTGATGTTCATTATAATCCTTTTGATCCCGGTATCTGTTTTATAGAGGGGCTTAAGGGAAAAGTAATATCAAAATACGAGAAAGAAGAAGGCTGAGGACTAAGATGAAAAGAAAAAAGATGACAGCGATATGCATGCTCACACTTGTGTGTCTGGCAGCAGGCTGCGGTAACAAAGAGGATGAAGAGGAAGTAAGCAGACCGGCGCACGAGAGGGAGGAGACGGAAGTTGAAACCGAGGCGCAGGTAACCGAAGCTCCTGAACCGACTGAAGAGCCGGAACCGACGGAAGAACCGATGACCGCGGAGAAGACGGAAGAAATATTTTCAAAGGCATTCAATGAAAACCTTGTAGTAAACAACGGAAGCTATTTTGTACAGATAAGTGACAAAGTGTTCTTCAGGGCTATTTCGCCTGATTCCATGGAAGAAGGCGCGGTGTTCGGAGAATTTCTAACTTCTGAATGGAACGCAAAAGAAAGCCCTCTTATATGCTATGACTTAAACAGTCATGAATGGGAAGAGGCCGGCAGCATCACCGGCGTGGGAAAGCTCTATGCCTGTCCCGGAGGGTTTTATGTCGGATATATGGAAGATGCACAGCTCGACACCTATGCCACGTATTACTATGACATCGAAAAGGGAACCCAGGAAAAGTATTGCGACGGCTTACCCGTGGGTATATCACAGAGCGGTGAGATACTGGTGACGAACTGGGTCAAGGGCGAATATGACAAGCTGGTACTGGTGCGTGACGGAGAGCAGATCACAACTGTCGGTGAAGAAGACTGTTATTTCGATTGCTGCGGTTTTGTCGGAGAAGAGATGATAATGCTTAAGCAGAATGCGGATATTGAGTATTATCTCTGTTCTGCGGATGAGAAGGGAAATGTTACTGAACTTGGCTATGTAGGCAATAGCGAGCAGGGCTATGCGCAGGTGGATCAGTTCTTGACAGACGGCAGTGATGCCTATGTGAGCATAGGTTATTATCAGGGCTCGGGACATTTTCTTTCTGACTGGCAGGCCCTGCAGGCCACGCCCGCTGTTGAGGGCAGTGTCAGGACGGCTATAGATTCCACAAATGCGGAGACCGAATACATGGATACAGTGCCTGTTATCTATTTAGACGAGACAGGACGCTTGTGCGATGCACAGCATGTTCCATATATCGCATATATGGGTGATTATGATAACAGAAATGATCTGTATTATTATGATGACAGTTTTGAGGAAAAACTGCTTATAAAAGACTTCATCGATAACAGCTATGATGATGACTGCCAGATAATCCAGAATATCACTTCAAATGCGGAAACTGCGTTTATAATTTATGCCGATGCCGCGGAAGATCAGGAATATGAAATTGGATGGAGGCCCGGCTACAGGAGGACGGGATGGCATACCTGTGTAATACCGTTCGGATATGGACAGCTGGATGACAACGGCCAAGCGAAGGAGATAATCATTATTCAATAAGAGAGGAAGGCAAATGGGCATACGATCGAAGATCGTATGGATCGGTTGCAAAAAAATCGCTCCGGCAAGCTTGCTTGCCGGGACGATTTTTGGGCAACTGATACAGGCAGCGAAGCTGGCTGACCATTTGACTGAATCAGATTTGTTATATGTACCCATTTGACTAAGGCAGCGAAGCCGGTTGCCCATTTGACTAAGTACAATAATGATATAAGGAGGGGAACAAAATGAACTACATTTATGAAATGCCGGCAGAGATGCTGAAGGACTGCGAGAAGAAGGGAAAAGTGGAGCGCTTTGAATATGAGAGCTTCACCTACGAGGAAGATAATAAGCCGCTTAAAAAAGGCGCCTGGGTGTATCTGCCCTACGGCTATGATGAAGCAAAAAAGTATAATGTCCTTTATCTGATGCATGGCGGCGGAGTGACCGAAGACTGGTGGTTCAAGATGTTTCCCGATACCGTGACTATACTGGACAACATGATGGCGCAGGGGATATGCTCCCCCTGCATCATCGTGACTCCGACTTACTACAGAGGAGATGAGGAAGCAGATAAGAAAGGGGAATATATCACAGAACAGTTTAAGTTTGAACTTCGCAAAGACCTGATACCTGCCGTTGAGAAACATTATCCTGTCTATGCTGCAGGAGACGTATCGGAAGAGAATTTGATCAAGACAAGAGACCACAGGGCTTTCGCCGGTCTGTCCCTCGGATCAATGACAACCTACCGCGCAGCCTTCTATAACAACTTTGATCTCTTCGCATGGTACGGTCCTTTCTCGGGCTGTGGCGGACCTTTCGGTGATCATGATGAAGAAGTAAAGCGTATATGTGAGACCTTGAAGAAGGGTGAAGAGAAGGGGCTGGATCTGAAATATCTGTTCTGCTGCAACGGAGATAAGGATATAGCCTATGCGGAACATACGGATATAATGGGCAAGGTGCTGCCGATATGTCCCCAGCTTAAGAAGGGTGAAAACTATGATTTCTACGTAATCCCCGGCGGCGTCCATGATATGAAGGCATGGCAGCTTCATCTGTATCATGCCCTGCAGATATTCTTTAAGGGGGTTGAATAAAGAAATTATGAAAGATCTTTTTGAGATACCTGATTATAAAAAAGTGCGTGTGATCATAGATACCGATGCGGCCTGCGAGGCCGATGATCCCTATGCGATAGTCCAGGCGCTGCTCAGTCCCAAGCTGATCGTAAAAGGCGTGATAGCAGAGCATTTCCGTGAAGAAGGTTCCATGGGAAAAAGCTATGCCGAGATCGAGACCATCTTTGAGTGTATGGATGCTGATGTGCCGAAATTTTATGGACAGAAAGGGCCTATGGCAGATGCTCCTGAGATATCCGAGGGCGTGAACTTTATCATTGATGAAGCTCTGCGGGAGGATGAGAAACCTTTATACGTACTGTGCCAGGGAGCTATCACAAATCTTGCAATGGCAATGAAAAAAGAGCCGCGCATAAGGGAACGTATGACGGTGATATGGATAGGCACTCACGGAGAAGCTCCGCACAAAGCGCCATTCCGCGAATTCAATGCGGGTAATGACGTGGAGGCCGCCAACTTTCTGCTTTCGGGAGGCGGTGATATCTGGCTGGTACCTTCCACTGTATATACCACCATACTGATAGGTATAGCCGAACTTAAAAGAAGGGTGCGTCCCTGCGGAAAGATAGGAAAGCATCTTTATGATAATCTGGTAAGATATAACTTTTCCGAAGGTGCAGGCTGGACCAAGGGAGAGAGCTGGTCCCTCGGAGATTCACCTGCCTGCGCGCTGGCAATGAATCCCGAATGCGGACACTTCCGGTATGCGCCGGCACCGTTTATTGCAGAAGATACTTCTTCCGAAGTAAAAGACGGTCAGCCTCAGGTAAGGATATATACCGATGTTGATTCACGATACATACTGGAAGATATGATCGCTAAGCTGGAATTGTTTACATTATAATCTGTCTGATATGTAATAAACTTATCTTATTTTAAACGCCCCCGGGCTTGATACCCGGGGGAGTTTTAGCGTGTTTATTTATTCAGAATATTATTCATGCATAAGAGCTTCAAGCTCTGCGCCGGACTTATCATTCAACTCACCATCATTATAGAAACGGGTCACAAGAGTCGCTATGGCTTTGCCGTCATAGGTAAATACGAAATCGTAGTATCCGGGGGCACAGTCTTCCGGATTCAGGTAAAAACTGCCCCAATACCATTCAAGGGGATCTTCTGCATCTTCTGGATAATGAAGATCGCAGTAATTTGCGAAATCGGGCATCAGGTCTGAAAACTTGCAATCGGCATAGTATTCATGATCATCACGATGTTTAAGGATCCATACACGTAAGCCGGATTCTTTATCCGTGTCCGGATAGAATTCAACCCATTCGTTCAGCCCAAAGATACAACGTACATCGTTAAGGGAAGGATCCTTCCCGTTGATATCTTCGAAGCTTCCGAAACTGTTTCCAAGTGTTTTTACTCCGCGCAGAACGGAAGGATCCCTGTCTTCGAGTTCGATGATATTAAGTTTTCCGGTAAGCTTTGCAGGTACTGTAAGCTTGTATCCGGAGTCACTGCTGTTTGAATTGCTGTTGCCGCTATCCTGGGAATCGCTGCTTTGCTGAGTCGTGCTCTGCGCGGCAGGCTGAGAAGAAGCATCCGGCTTTGATGAGTCATTCCCTTTCCCACAGGCTGCAAGTGTAAGGATCATGCCGGCGGTAAATAAGGTGGTAAGAAACTTGTTGTTCTTTTTCATAATAATACCTCCTGAATCTGTACTCTCGACAGGAGGTGTATTTGGGTCAAAAACAGGGAGTTCTCCTTCGGGGCACGTATAGTCCTCAATGGTTTTAGCCTTGAGGTTTTATGAGTAGTATAAACCATAAAAAATAATATCACGTATACAGTTAACAGGCAAGTTTTTACTGCAGGCATTTTTTGTAAAAAATGAAACTGAATTCATTTATATATTGACAAAAGACAATCGACTTATTAAAATGAAACCACATTCATTTTAATGAGGTGACAAAATGCCTAAGGTTACGCAGGAATATATTGATAATAAACGGAAGTCTATCGTAGAAGCAGCATACCGTGTATGCCTTCGTAAGCCGGTTGAGATGGTAACTATGATGGATGTCATTGAAGAGACGGGACTTTCTCAGGGGGGGATCTACAGGTTTTATAAGGATCTGGATGAGATCTTAAGCGATGTTATTGCAGGGATGAGGAAAGATTATAACATAATTGATGATATGGAGCAGCTGTTTAACACAAAGGAAGAGATGGACTTTGAAGAGGGCGTGCATAAGATCTGTAACATTCTGGCTGATGTGATGGAGAAGCATCTGATGGATATTCAGAAGATCAATTTTGATCTTACTGTTCTTGCTATCAATGAGCCTGAAAGGGCGGAGAAGATCATTGGTGCGATAAAAGGCCGGAGCAGTTTCGGCTATCTTTCAGCCGTGGTACTGCCTAAGCTGTTTAAGGAAAGTAAGAAGAGGAAATATAAGTTTAAGGATAAGCCGGAGAGGATCGCCAATTTCATTTCGGCCGCTTATACGGGAATTGAGATGAACTGTATTCTCGCGGCCTGTTACAAAGCTCCGATGGGAGCACAGTGTAAGCCAAGACCGCTTTTTGATACACTCGCAAAATCGATTATATATTTATGCGGAGGAGAAGAATAATGGGAAGTAATCCAAAGCCGGGCGGAAAATATGCAGTCGGAACGACGACATTTACTTCAAAGGAAGAGAGAGATGAGGTGCTGAATCCCGGCACAAAGAGAAGGATCTCGGCACGAGTCTATTATCCCGTCACAAAGGATTCTGTTCAGGGACTTAAAAAAACAATGTACATGTCCCGTGATATGTTTAAGGGGATTAAGGATGCCTTTAAGCTTCCGCTTGATTATGATAAAGAGACCGCTGCCGGAAATAATGTTTCCGAGTGCTATAAGGATGCTCCGCGGATTGCGGGCGAGAAGTTTCCACTCATTATTTTTAATCATGGATATCAGTCTTTCAGGGAAGGTAATTCGTTTCTTTGTATTGAGCTTGCGTCTCACGGATATGTCGTTATGACGGTCGGACATCCTCTGGAGGGCGTTTGTACGGAATATGATGACGCTGCTCCGACTTTTGGTGATAAGAAGCTTTTGAAGATCGCGAACAGTCCGATGATCCCCAATCTTATAGCTCTTAATAAACTTTCTAAAATGAAGGGTACAGATGAGGAGCTGATTGAAGCAATCGACAGATACCAGGAAAAGTTTGGGGGCTTTTTGATAAAACGTCTTCCCGAATGGGAAAAGGATATTTATACAGCGCTGGACCATGCTAAACAGAATACGGATGCTATGATCGATTTTGGCAAGGGTATAGGACTGGCCGGTCATTCCTTAGGAGGAGCGCTTGCTTATTATCTTTGTATGAAGGATCCGCAGTTTAAGTGCGGCGCAAACATAGATGGCATGCTTTTCGGAATGTATAATGATCAGGTTCTGGATAAGCCGTTTCTTATGATCGTGTGTGAGGAACATGAGGTGCTGGCAGCCAGAGTTATCAGCAGGCATTCGGCACCTGCTTACAAAGCAGTATTCAGGGGTATGAAGCATGTTGGTTTTTCGGATATGAAACATGCGATGCCGAAGTTTATGTCGGGAATGGCAGGCAGGCTCGATGCGGATCTTATGCATGAGAAGCTGTGCAGATGTCATCTGGCCTTTTTTGATGCGCATTTGAAAGAGTTAAGCGGAACAGTTGATGTAAAGTCTGATGATGTGATCAGATTTCAGATATTTGACTGAGAAAGAACTTAAGAATGGTTTGAAATAATCGAGGTTACGAGTATGTCAAAGAGAAAAATCTTATTTTTATCGATTATTATACTGGTTTTGATATTGGCAGTTCTTGGCGCATTTTGCTATTTGTTTCATACGTCAGTAAAAATTCATTCCGAATTTGACGTTGATGGAATAAACGTTGTTGACGAGAGTGGGAAAGTGATTTACAAGGATTCTTCTTATTTTTCTCATTTTTCAATTTATGGGAAATATGAATATCGTTTTATTGTGAAAGGACATAAAGTACAGGTTGATTATGTGAAAACAAATAATTACGAGCATAATAATATCGAAATAGATATAAAAAGCGATGATTCTCAAAGCGACTCAATTATTGTAATTGATGTTAAAAGAAATGGAACTCTGGAAAAATCGCAAGCGTTTAATCTGAATGACCAGGAAATGATTTTAATCAATCTTGGACCATAAATGATCAGTACTTATAATTTCCGGAAACGTCGGGATAATTAACCTCAATAGTCGTATATTTCTGAGGTTATAAGGGAAAGTATGCTTCCAAAGGGAAAAGTGTATTCTTTATCAGAAAAATAATAAAATTATCGAAAAACGATAAAAAGTTGTTGACAAATGATATTTACCGTGGTATATTCTGATTAACGATAAACGTTAAATCGTTAATGCGAAACGAAAATATAGATATACTATAGGAGGTATCAAAATGAATAAGGAAACAGCTATTAAGAAGATCAACAAAATGGGAAGCATCGGAAGAGTAATATCGACAATACTGATCGTTATACTGATCCTCGGTGACATAGCAGCGGTATTGGGAATAGCAGCGCTGGCGATCATACCCGACGGACTGGTGAGTGTGAAGGGGAGCACGGAACTGAGAATGGATGTTAACCCCGCGGTAGCCGGCGGAACAGCTGACGCAAGCATCACTGATCACATTCTGGAGGGAGGGCACTTTTCGGTAGGAGGTTTTGAGTTTGTAAAGGAAAAAGCACAGAACGATGGCTTAATCTCGTACGTGGTCAATCCTTACACATCAAGCATCGATATCAAAAACTTCATATCAATAGTTGCGGCTACTGCCGGCGTGATCACAATGGCTCTGATCAACTTCTTCTTCATCCGCAGTCTCTGCAATGCTTTCAAAAACTGCACATCTCCCTTTGAGGATAACGTGGTAAAGAAGCTGCGTAACCTTGCTTTCTCACTGATTCCCTGGACCGTACTCGGAAGCCTTACAAGCATCTTAAGCGGAGCAGCTTTCAGTACATTCATGATGGGCAGCAAACAGCGCTTTACGGTAAGCATCGATCTCAGCATGTTACTGGTGGTGGCTATAATCCTGATGCTCAGCTACATCTTCAAATACGGTGCCGTGCTGCAGCAGGAATCAGACGAGACACTTTAAGGAGGGCTGACCATGGGAAAGATAATATTAAGACTCGATCGCGTAATGGCCGACCGTAAGATCAGCCTGAAAGACCTTTCGGAAAAAGTGGGCGTCAGCAACGTAAATCTCTCAAAGATGAAGACCGGAAAGATCAGCGCCATCCGCTTCTCTACCCTTGAAGCAATCTGCGAAGCCTTAAGCTGCCAGCCCGGCGACATCCTCGAATACACCGAAGAATAAACCGATCACCGGGACGGTTCCGTGATTGAAAAGTGGCGATATCGCAGTTCTGCGGTATCGCCAATTTCTTTTCGGAAAATCCTCCCTTGTACTATCCGGATAAATGTGTTACCGTAGCAGTATAAGCATAAGCGGTTTCAATCCGATCATCTGAAAGATCAATTATTCTAATCTCCTATGCTTTATCCCCAACAAATAAAAGCAGGGAGATAAGGAAGTGACGCACCCTACAGTTCTCCCGAACACATTGAAAGGAGAATGCCTATGGGTGAAAAAGATTCCGGTGAAAAAACGCTGGAGGCCTATAATGATGTATTCGCCGACATCATTAATGTTTTGTTATTTAATGGCGAGAAACGTATCAAAGAAAATGAACTGGATGATGTACAGCCGTTCAGTCAGTACAAAGCAGATGACGGCAAGCTGCATGAACAGGAACGTGATACTGCTAAATACTGGAGGGATACGACATTTCGGATTGCTTTGATCGGTATGGAAAATCAGACGTACCCGGACAGAGACATGCCGTTACGTATCATCGGCTATGACGGTGCATCCTACAGAAGCCAGCTTTATAATGAAAAAGATGAAAACGGGAATGTTTTCAGAAATAAGAATCCTCGTTATCCCGTATTCACTCTGGTTCTATACTTTGGCACAGAAAAGTGGGATAAACGAAAGTTAACTGATTGCTTTGAAATTCCCAAAGGGCTGGAAGATTATTTCAATGACTACAAGATAAATGTGTTTGAGATATGCAGGCTTCCGATGGATGTAGTATACAAGTTTACCAGTGACTTTCGTGTAGTTGCTGAATACTTTGTTATGACTGCAGGAAAGAATGCAGATTATCAACCTACATCGCAAACGATAGTGCATGTAGATGAAGTATTAAAACTACTGAAGGTGATGACTCACGATGATAACATAGGAGAACTGTTTCTCGAAGAGAACACAGAGAAGGGAGCGAGTATGGAGAGTTATTTTACCGTATTGTATAAAAGAGGCATCGGAGAAGGACGTGAGGAGGGTATAGACGAGCATCTTATCCTACTGATATGCAAAAAACTAAGGCGGGGCAAAGATATAGAGGTTATAGCTGACGAAGTGGAAGAATCCGAAGATCGTGTACGCGATATCTGTGAATTGGCCGAACCTTATGCGCCTGCGTATGATGAAAAGCTGGTGATCGAAGCCTATCGAAACAGGAATAAAGAATCTGCACTGTCATCTGTCGGATAAAACATGCCGAAATGTTAAGTGAGTGCAGGATATGGTTCCGCGAAATAGTACAGAAGAGAGTTCCGGATACATCCATTGTGGAAATAAAGAACAGTCTGTTCAGATAGAGGAGAAAAACATATGAAGATCATGAGAATAAAGAAAAGGTTCATCAGTTCTTTGCTTACGCTGGTTTTGTTTATTTCCCTCATGGATACCTATGTATATGCAGAAAATGGGAATGCGGATGAAACATATATCGTTGATGAAATTACCGATGATATGGAGGAAGAGTGTCTTATTGATGATGGCAATGACACGGCTGAAGAGTATGTGACTGAAGAGCGAAAAGTAGAAGTATATGAAAATGAGTCGGTATATGAGAGTGAAGAAGTAAATGAGCCGGATGCTGCTGACGAAACAGAGGAAAAGACAGAAGAAACACCCTGCTATTACATAAGCGGACAGACGGTGGCATCAGGAACATGTGGGAATGATCTTAACTGGAGACTTACGGCTATTGACAGCGAGAAACTGAGACTGCGGGTGTCGGGAATCGGTAATATGACAAGCCATCCATGGAGTGATCATAACCGGAGTATCAGTGAAGTGGTCATTGATTCAGGCGTGAGCAGTATAGATTCTTATTCTTTTCAGAATTGTATTTTGTTGACTGATGTTGTGATACCAAATAGTATCACTCAGATCGGAAACAGTGCTTTTTATGGTTGCAGTACTTTGGAACATATCAGTATACCTGCGGAAACAAAGATGTCAAGCAGCGTGTTTTCTCACTGCCCAAAACTTACCTCGGCTGGACCTAAAGGTAGTGGAAAAAATATAGAGTTCGGTTGGGAAGAAGAGTTACCGTATAATGCATTTACCGGTAATGAGAATCTAAGACAAGTTGAGATTCCGGAAAGTATAAAGAAAATAGGAGAATATGCTTTTAATGGTTGTACTTCATTATTAGGTATTACTCTACCTAATGGCGTAACAAATATAGGTTCTTATGCATTTAGTGGTTGTAGTTCTCTTTTGGAAATGGAAATACCCAATGGAGTTAAGACTATTGGGTATTCTGCATTCTCAGGTTGTAGTTCACTGTCCCATATTGTTTTGCCTAAGAGTTTAAACAGTTTTTCATCATCTTCTATATTTGAGAGATGCGAGCTCTTGGTATCTGCAGGTCCAATAGATAGCGGATATAATATAGAATTCGGATGGGATGAAGCAATACCTGCGTATGCTTTTTACGGATGCAAATATTTAAAAGCTGTCACATTTCCGAGAGGCATACAGTCCATTGGATCAGAGGCATTCTATGGTTGCAGTTTGCTGGAGAGTATCAGTATTCCCGAAGGAGTGAGCAAAATAGATAGTAGTGCATTTGCTGGCTGCAGCTCCCTCGTTAGTGTTGTGCTCCCGGCAAGTCTGGGGACTATTGGCAGTGGAGTATTCAGTAATTGTGAGAAGTTGATGACAGCAGGACATATAGGCGGAGGATATGATATTGAATTCGGCTGGGATGATGGAATCCCTGCGTATGCATTTAATGGTTGTAATACATTACAAAGTATAGACTTGCCGGAGGGAATAAACTCTATTGGAAGCTATACTTTTTCGGGCTGCAGTTCATTGAAGTATATATATATACCGAAAGAATTGAATATAATAGATAACTACGTCTTTTCTTCCTGCAGTTCACTTGTACATATAGACATACCTGAGGGTGTAAGTAGTATAGGCAATCATGCATTCTATAATTGTACTTCTTTGGAAACGATCACAATACCTAGTAGCCTAAGTTACATTGATTATTATGCATTTTCGGGATGTACCTCATTAAGCACTATAGATCTCCCTGCCGGAGTCAGTGTTGGGGGCTCGAATGCTTTTGCTGACTGCACTTCTTTGACCAGTGTTAATATTCCCGGGGGATGTGCAGCTCAAGAGAGAATATTCTTTAATTGCCGTTTACTGACAGAGTTTGAAATAAAAGAAGGTTCAGATACTATCGGGAATGCAGCATTTCAAAACTGCAGATCCTTAACAAGCATATATATACCGGCAAGTGTAAGCAGCATATATTCTTATGCCTTTGACCAATGTACAGCGCTTGCTGATGTTTACTATGGGGGAAGCGAGGCTGCCTGAGTCAGATAAGTGTTGGTTCTTTTAATACAGTTTTAAAAACAGCAAATATTCACTATGATGTACAGCATAAACAGGGATTTTTGGGAAAGGGTATTAGCTGGTCCTTATCCGATGAAGGTATATTAAGTATTAATGGTAACGCGGCTTTGCCGGAGTATAATCATCCATGGGACAGATATAAAGATGAGATAAGAGATTTATGCATAGGGGAAGGCATTACAGAAATAGGATATGGGATTTTTAATATTTCTTCATTGACCAATCTATCGCATGTTTCTATCCCGTCAACTATGGAAAGTATTAATTCTTCAGCGTTTTCTGGCTGTAATTCATTGACTAGTATAAGTTATAGCGGCTCTGCGGTTCAGTGGGCAAGCCTTTCATTAGGCGTATATGTGTTGTCTACGGCTCAAGTTGAATATGTACATAAAGTGATATTTGATGCTAATGGCGGTAAGGTTGGATTGAGGGATAAAGTAATCATAACAGGCAATACTTATGGAGAACTGCCTGTTCCTGAATCGCGCAGCGGGTATAACTTTAACGGCTGGTATACAGAGAAAGTTGGTGGCACTCTTGTTACAGCATCGACAAGTGTTACCAATGAGGAAACGCATAAGCTGTATGCCCACTGGACAGCGAAAAGTGTTGATGTCACTTTTGATTCGAACGGTGGAAGTGTTATAAATACAGGAAGAAATCTGAATTATGGCAGTGCATACGGAGAACTACCGGTTCCTGCTGAAAGAGCCGGCCTGATATTCAGGGGCTGGTATACCGAAGCAGAGGGCGGAAGAAGAGTCAGTGCCGAAACAATAGTCAGCAATGAGAATGATCATATTTTATATGCTCATTGGGGAGGTAAAAAATACAAGCTGAGTTTTGATCCTAACGGAGGTAAGTGCGGAGAAGAAAGCAGAATAGTGTCTTATGGTTCCGTATATGGAGAACTTCCTTTGACAAACAGGTTAAACTACAGTTTTGACGGATGGTACACACAGAGGACCGGCGGAAGCAGAGTTATTAATACAACAAGTATTATCAGCCCAGCGGACCATACGCTATACGCGCATTGGACTCTCAGCGATGTGACAATAATATTTGATGCCAATGGCGGAGAATGTGAAGTTGAAGAAATGGTGCTGCCTACCGGCAGCGTATACGGAGAATTGCCTGTTCCGGAAACCAGGCCCGGATACAGCTTTCTTGGGTGGTTTACTGATAGAACCGGAGGAACTGCCGTTACCACATCCACTGCCATTAATAATATTGAAAGTTATTCCTTATATGCGCATTGGTCAGTCAAAAATGTGACGGTAACTTTTGATGCAGATGGGGGCAGCTGCAGTCCCGGGTCGAAAACGTTCAGTTATGGAGAGGCATATGGAATACTTCCGACAGCTGTAAGAAACGGATATACTTTTCTTGGCTGGTATACCTCAAAGACCGGTGGAGAACAGATAACTCGGAATAAGGTGATAACAAACGCCGAAGACCATACGCTGTATGCTCATTGGAGTGCTGAGGAAGCAGTCAATGTGACAGTTACCTTCAATGCCAACGGAGGAACAACGTCGGTTCAGACTAAGACGGTAACTTTCGGAAGCGCATTCGGAGAACTTCCGACTGCTGCAAGGGATGGATATGTTTTTCTTGGCTGGTATACCGCATTGAATGACGGATACAGTGTGGATGCGGCATCGATAGTAGGCAATACGAGCGATTTTGTATTATATGCGCTATGGAAACAGGAAGAAGCAGTGAAGGTAACGGTCAGCTTTGATGCCAATGGCGGAACCGCTACCATGAACAGCAAAACATATACATATGGAAAAAAATATGAGGAGCTACCGGGTGCAAATCGAAACGGATATTCTTTCCTTGGCTGGTATACCTCAAAGACAGACGGAGAACAAGTGACCACAAATACAGTGGTGACAAATACCGAAGCCCATACACTGTATGCTCATTGGAGTGCTGAGGAGGCAGTGAATGTAACAGTTACCTTCAATGCCAACGGAGGAACGACGTCGGTTCAGACCAAGACAGTAACTTTCGGAAGTGCATTCGGAGAACTTCCGACAGCTGTAAGAAGCGGATATAATTTCCTTGGCTGGTATACTGCTCTGAACGATGGGTACAGTGTGGATGCGACATCGATAGTAGCCAATACAACTGATTTTACCTTATATGCCCATTGGAGTAAGAAAGATTCAAATGAAGAAAACAATGATCCCTCAAATCCCGACGAAACCACGGAGCCGTCGGATCCGGGTAAGCCCGATGTCTCGGATGAAGTTGTGAAGCTGAAAGGCATTACGCTTGATAAGACAACAGCCGAAATGAAAGAAGGGGATACGATAGCACTTACGGTGAAGTTTGATCCCGAGAATGCGACAAATAAGAAAATAGCCTGGTCGAGTTCGGATAAAGAGGTTGCGACTGTTGATAACGGAAACGTAACTGCCGTAAAAGCCGGGACGGCTACAATTGAAGCTATATCGATAGAAGGCGGATATAGGGCGCAGTGTACGGTGACTGTTTCGGAAAAAGAGTCGCCCCTCGGTCCGTCGGAACCCGATCTGTCACAATATACGGCAAGCGAGAATGTGATAGCTGTCAAATCCATCAATCTTAAAAAGTCACTGTTTTACGGCTTGAAGGGAGCAAAGAAGTTTTATCTGATCGACGGAGATTACTCTGCAGTGACGATAAAAGGCAGTACACTTACCGTATTGCATGATGGTACTGTAACGATCCAGGCGGTCGGAAAAGACGGAACGAAGCTGGCTGAGGCTACAGTCAGCGTGATCACGCCGGTAGTGAATCCGGATGCGGAGTATATGATATTCCGAAGAGGCTACCTGGATATGAACGGCTATATCAATTCCACTGTTCAGCCATCTTCCTGGAAGAGTTCGAATAAGAAGGTCGCTGAGGTGAACCGTGAAGGTATCCTGACTCTCAAAAAATCCGGAACCGTAAAGATAACGGCAACATTCCCCTCAAAAGCAGGAATGACTGCCAAGAAGCTGACTGTTAAGCTGACAGTAAGGATGCCGCAGTTTAGGAAAAGCACATATACAGTTAAAGTGGGGCGTACGGTCAATACTTCCGTGAAAAATGTTTATCTGAACGATATAACGAATTTCAGAATTGAAAACGAATCTTTAGCCGAGGTTGACGTATATGGAAATGTTACCGGATTATACAAGGGAACCACTAAACTGTACATGACAGTAAACGGCATCGAGTACGAGGCCAATATCAAGGTCAAGTAGTGAATTACATTAAGTATAGCTGTGACGAGAAGCGGTGAATAAGCCGCTTCTCTTGACATTTGCCGCGTTTCCCCATATCATATATCAGATACAGAGGTGTAGAAGATGCGTTTTGTGATACAGAGGGTGACGGAGGCCAGTGTCACCATTGAAGGAAAAGTCAGGGGCAGCATAGGCAGAGGCTTTATGGTGCTGATCGGTATCAGCGAAAGCGATACCAGGGAAGTAGCCGATAAGATGGTGAAAAAGCTGGTGGGGATGCGGATTTTCGCAGATGAAAATGACAAGACTAATCTGTCGCTGGCTGATGTTAACGGAAGTCTTCTGCTGATATCACAGTTCACACTGTATGCGGACTGCAAGAAGGGAAACAGGCCGAGCTTCATTAAAGCAGGCGGTCCCGAAATGGCGACGGCTTTATACGAATATATTATAGAAGAATGTAAAAAGAGCGTGCCTGATGTGCAGACCGGAGAATTCGGAGCGGATATGGCGGTAAGTCTTAATAATGACGGACCGTTCACCATAATACTTGACTCGGAGGAGTTGTAAATGTACAAGAAAGTATCAAAAGACCAAAACTTTGTGACAAGGGAAAAGGAAGTAGAGCAGTTCTGGAAAGATAAGGATATTTTCAGAAAGAGCATTAAGGAGCGCGAAGGCTGCCCTACTTACATGTTTTATGACGGACCTCCTACGGCCAACGGCAAGCCGCACATAGGTCACGTGCTGACCAGAGTCATTAAGGATATGATTCCCAGATACCGTACCATGAAGGGATATATGGTGCCCAGAAAGGCCGGCTGGGATACCCACGGTCTGCCTGTGGAGATAGAGGTTGAGAAGAGCCTGGGCCTTGACGGAAAGGACCAGATAGAAGCATACGGCCTGGAACCCTTCATTGAAAAGTGTAAGGAATCCGTATGGAAATATAAGG
>JAEEGL010009384.1_pt1 | contig 45202 bp, 37 predicted proteins | sample 9134231 | NCBI WGS metagenome assembly JAEEGL01 (sample SAMN16246548, study PRJNA631951) | gut metagenome | biome: gut microbiome; feature: rumen; material: fiber-attached | host: Bos | place: Iran: Karaj | collected 2018-10 | reverse complement strand
CAGTTGACACAGCTGCAGTTGACACAGTTGCTGCTGACACAGTTGCTGCTGACACAGTTGCTTAATAGCACAAACCTAGTTCACAGAACTAAACAGGTTAACACCGCTGGTTTGACGAGAGTCATCCCAGCGGATTTTTTTGTGCCATGATTTAGAGTAACTACAGCAATCATGGCAATCATGGTAACCGTAGCTGCTACATGTATTATACAAAATAAGAGCCTTAACCAGTTGGCTAAGGCTCTCACTGTTATTAAGAGAGTTTTGTTGACTCTAAGTTTAGCAGTCTGATTCTCTTTAGAGTCAGAGAGACTTCACCTTTAGAGTCCGAGTGACTTCTTTATTTCAGCTATGCGAGCGTCAGCCTTAGCTGTAGCAGCAGCGTAGTCACCGTCAAACTTACCAGCAACAGGAACCTCGCAATAGAACTTAATCTTAGGTTCTGTACCTGAAGGACGAACAGAAATCTTCATGCCGTCCTCAGTAAACCACTGCAGCACGTTAGCTGTTTCAGGCATATTGATATCTGTAACCTTACCCTCGGCATTCTGCTTAAGAGTCTTGTAGTCCTTCACGCAAACCACCTTAGAGCCAGCGATTTCTGCTGGAGGGGTAGCACGGAAGTCTTCCATCATCTTCTTTATCTCGTCAGCACCGCTCTTGCCAGGCTTTGTCACGCTGATAGCAGCCTCCTTCTGGAAACCGTACTCCTTATAGATGTCGAGCAGCAGGTCGTAGAGGGTCTTGCCCTGGTCCTTAGCCCATGCGGCAATCTCGCAGATGAGGCAGATAGAGGCAGGAGCGTCCTTGTCGCGTACCTTATCATAAGGCAGGTAGCCGAATGACTCCTCGCCGCCGCCGATGTACTTGCGCTTGCCCTCATTGACGCGGATGCGGTAAGCAATCCACTTGAAGCCCGTGTACTCGTCGAAGCACTCCACACCATTAGCGCGAGCAATCTTGGCAATGAGTTCAGATGTCACGATGGTCTTAACCATGAAGTCTGATGGGTTGAGCTGTCCCAGAGCCTTCTTGTTCTTGATGGTGTACCAGTAGAACATGCAAGCGGTCTGGTTGCCGTTCAGTATCTGCCATTCGCCCTTGTCGTTGCGACAAACGATGGCAAGACGGTCAGCGTCAGGGTCGGTAGCCACTACAAGGTCGGCATTGAGTTTTGTACCAAGCTTCATGCCCAGTGTCATAGCCTCTGCATTCTCTGGGTTAGGTGATACAACGGTTGGGAAGTTTCCGTCAACTACCATCTGCTCTGGCACCACGTTGATATTCTGGAATCCCCATGAGCGCAGACACATAGGAACGATGTGACGACCAGTGCCGTGCATAGCTGAGTAAACGATGTTGAGGTCTTTGTTGCGGAGGATAACATCCTGGTCAACCATACCTTCCTTAACGGCACACATGTAGTTGTAGTCCATCTCGCCGCCGATAATCTGGAGCAGGTCAGGGTTGAGAGTCCATTTCACGTCCTCAATCTTCACCTTGTTCACCTCGTCAATGATGCCCTTATCGTGTGGAGCCAGCACCTGAGCGCCATCCTCCCAGTAAGCCTTATAGCCGTTATACTCCTTAGGGTTGTGTGATGCAGTAACATTTACACCAGCCTGAGCACCCAACTCGCGAATGGCGAATGAAATCTCTGGGGTAGGGCGCAGACTCTCAAAGAGGTAAGCCTTGATGCCGTTAGCTGTAAAGATAGCAGCTACGGTCTCAGCATACATACGTCCGTTGTTACGGCAGTCGTGACCCACTACTACAGAGCACTGCTTACCTGGGAATGCCTTCAGTATATAGTTGGCAAAGCCCTGTGTAGCCATGCCCACGATGTACTTGTTCATACGGTTTGTGCCTGCTCCCATGATGCCACGCAGTCCGCCAGTACCAAATTCCAGGTTCTGGTAGAAGGCATCAATAAGTGCTGTCTTGTCAGGATTGTCAAGCATAGCCTGAACTTCCTTACGTGTCTCTTCGTCAAACGAAGGTGATAACCACTGCTTAGCAACGGCTTCGCATTGAGCAATTAACTGTTCGTTGTTTTCCATTGTTTAAAGTTTTTATTAATGAATTCAGATAAGTTTTAGTCATGTTAACTTCGTAGCAAAGGTAAGAAAAAAAATCTTGTGCTACAAATTTTTCTACGTTTTTTATCAAAAAACACCTTATTTACTTGTGCATACGCGTGAAAAAGCGTACTTTTGCCCTTGATGAAGACAGAATTGATACTCGTTGGCAAGACAAATAACAAACATTTTCAGGCAGGCATAGACGATTATGTTGGCAGGATAACGCATTACATGCCGTTCTCCATCACCGTCATTCCTGAACTCAAGAATACCAAGTCGCTCTCTGAACAGCAGCAGAAGGAGCGCGAGGGCGAACAGATTCTCAAACTCCTCCAGCCCTCTGACCACCTCGTTTTGCTCGATGAGCGAGGCAAGGAATTCCGCTCTGTTGAGTTTGCCGACTGGCTGGTACACAAACAGCTGACCGCCACCCGTCGTCTGGTCTTCTGCATAGGTGGACCTTACGGTTTCTCCTCGGCTGTCTATCAGCGTGCTAATGAGCGCATTAGCCTGTCTCCCATGACCTTCTCCCACCAGATGGTCAGACTCGTTTTCGCTGAGCAGGTTTACCGTGCCTGCACTATTATAAAAGGTGAACCTTACCACCACGAATAATCTGTGCGGTTACTTAGTCTCTGTGCGTGGTTACTAAGTAACCGCACGTGGTTGCTTAGTATCCGCATCTGCTTGCTAAGTAACCGCAAGAAGTGGTAAAAATCGGACTAATTATATAAAAAGCCTTAAAAAGCGTTATTTTCGCCTTTTGGGGCTCGTTATTATGGATAATTTTTAGTATCTTTGTAACCAATATGAAATGTTAAAAATGCGTCAGAGAGCCTGTAAAGTGGCAAAAACGGCATTTTCACGTTTTTCAATTAAGGTAAAAAGTAAAACTAAAAAATAAATCACCAAATAACAAGAAATGGAAGAAACGCAAACTTACGACTATGACAGAATCCGCAAGATAAACATTGAGGATGAGATGAAGTCAAGCTATATTGACTACTCCATGTCTGTCATCGTGGCTCGCGCACTGCCTGATGTGCGTGATGGTTTTAAACCCGTTCATCGCCGCATACTCTATGGTATGCTTGGCATTGGCAACACCAGCAACCAGCCTTACAAGAAATGTGCCCGTGTGGTAGGTGAGGTACTTGGTAAGTATCACCCACACGGCGACTCATCAGTCTATGGAGCCCTCGTTCGTCTGGCTCAGGACTGGAATATGCGCTACACCCTCGTTGACGGTCAGGGTAACTTCGGTAGTGTAGATGGCGACTCAGCAGCTGCCATGCGTTATACCGAGTGCCGACTGAGCAAGATGGGTGAGCACATCATGGACGACCTGGAGAAGGATACCGTCGATATGGCTAACAACTTCGACGACACCCTTCAGGAGCCTACCGTTATGCCTACCCGCATACCTAACCTCCTTGTCAATGGCGGCAACGGTATCGCCGTTGGTATGGCTACCAACATACCTACCCACAACCTGGGTGAGGTAATCGACGGTTGCTGTGCCTATATCGACAATCCTGACATTGACACTGACGGACTGATGGAGTACATCAAGGCTCCAGACTTCCCTACAGGTGCATATATATATGGTATTCAGGGCGTGAAGGATGCCTACGAGACTGGTCGCGGACGCATCATCCTGCGTGCTAAGGCTGAGATAGAGTCTGAGGACACTCACGACCGCATCGTGGTTACAGAGATTCCTTATGGCGTAAACAAGGCTCAGCTCATTGAGAATATTGCCGACCTCGTGAAGGAGGGCAAGCTTGAGGGCATTTCTAACGTCAACGATGAGACAGGCCGTCAGGGCATGCGTATCGTGGTAGATGTAAAGCGTGATGCTAATGCCAACGTCATTCTCAACAAACTCTTCAAGATGACAGCCCTGCAGAGTTCATTCTCTGTCAACTGCATCGCACTGGTTAAGGGGCGTCCACGTCTGCTCTCGCTGAAGGAGTGCGTCAAGTACTTCGTGGAGCATCGTCATGATGTCACCATTCGTCGCACCAAGTTTGAGAAGGCTAAGGCTGAGGCTCGTGCCCACATTCTCGAGGGCTTGATTATCGCTGTCGATAATATCGATGAGGTAGTAAAGATTATCCGTGCTTCTAAGGCTCCAAGCGATGCCCAGCGTGCTTTGGAGGAGCGTTTCGCTATCGACGAACTGCAGTCTAAGGCTATCGTTGATATGCGTCTTGGTCAGCTCACAGGTCTGCGTGTCGATGAACTGCGTAAGGAGTATGCCGACCTCGAAGAACTCATAGCTTACTTGCAGCGCATACTCGACGAGCCAGAACTCTGTAAGAAGGTGATGAAGGATGAGCTGCAGGATGTGAAAGAGAAGTATGGCGACGAGCGTCGCACTGAGATTAAGCTCTCTAACGCCGAGTTCAATCCTGAGCAGTTCTATGCCAACGACCCAGTGGTTATCACTATGTCTCATCTGGGCTATATCAAGCGCACCCTGCAGTCTGACTTCCGTGCTCAGGGCAGGGGTGGAGTAGGCGTTCGTGGTGCCCGTACCCGTGAGCAGGACTTCACCGAATACGTTTATGCAGCCGATGCCCACGATATGATACTCTTCTTCACCCGTCAGGGTAGGGTATATTGGCAGCGTTGCTTCGAGATACCTGAGGGAGCCAAGGATTCTAAAGGCCGTGCCATCCAGAATATGCTCCAGCTCGAGCCAGGCGACGGCGTCAATGCCTTCCTTGGCATCCAGAGCCATAAGTTCATTGACGAGGAATTCCTCAAGAGCCACTATGTAGTCTTTGCTACCAAGAACGGTACCGTAAAGCGTACCTCACTCTTCGACTACTCCCGTCCACGTGGCAAGGGTGTTCGTGCTATCAACATTGCTGAGGGCGATGAGGTAGTAAACGTAATGCTCACCAACGGCGAGAACGAGCTCATCCTCGCTTCACGCAATGGTAAGGCAGTACGCTTCAACGAGAACGACATCCGCGTTATGGGTCGTACCGCAACAGGTGTTCGTGGTATGGAACTCAGTGGCGACGACGATGCTGTAATCGAGATGGTAGTGGCTTACGACCCAGAGCAGTCGCTCATGGTAATCTCTGAGAAGGGCTTCGGCAAACGCTCTAAGATTGGTGTGCTCACTGAGGTAACACGCGAAGACGGCACCACCTACATGAAGGTAGAAGACGGTGGCTATCGTCTCACCCGTCGTGGCTCTAAGGGTGTCACCACGCTCAATATCACCGAGAAGACTGGCAAGGTAATTGCCGTTAAGTGTGTCAAGGGTGATGAAGACCTCATGATTATCAACAAGAGTGGCATCGCCATCCGCTTCGCTATCGCTGATGCAGGCGACGAGAAGGGACGCAACACTCAGGGTGTCAAGCTCATCGAGCTCAAGAAGCGCAACGAGACTATCGCCTCTGTCTGCGTAGTGCCTCATGAGGATGAGGACGAAGAACTCGCTGATGCAGAGCCAGTTGACGGCGAGCAGAACGCTGATGAGCAGAATGCAGAACCAACAAACGAATAAACCAAAATACTAACTATTCAACAATTTTTCAATTATGAAGAAAATCATTCTTACGATGCTCGCAGTTGTAGCAACTTCAGCATCATTTGCACAGAATCCTGACGCTCTCAAGGCAGTGCTCAAGGCTGAGAAGAGAAGCGAGGCTAACAACATCATGAAGGAGCAGGCTGCTACCATGAGTGGTGAAGAGCGCGCTAAGGCTTACAACCACCTCGTGGGTATGTCTATCGAAGACAACTCTAAGGAGCAGGCTAAGGCTCTCACAGCTAAGACTCCAGAGGATAAGGACAATCGCACCACCAAGCAGTATAAGGCTGCCTACGATGCAGTGAAGAACGCTCAGCTCTGTAACGAGGCTGACAACGAGCCTAACGAGAAGGGACAGGTAAAGCCACAGTTCAAGAAGAAGAATGCTTCACGCGTTCAGGCTATGCGTAACGACCTCGTAAACGGTGGTCTCTGGGCTTATAATAAGAAGGACTTCGCTAATGCCGAGAAGTGGTTTGGCATGTATGCTGAGTCACACTCTAACGACCTCTTCTCTGACACTAAGGAGGTTACTGAGGAGAAGAACTTTGGTCAGGTGGCTTACTATGCAGCCCTCGCAGCTTTCATGAACAAGAGTTATAAGAAGGCTGACAAGTATGCTAACTATGCCATCGAGTCTGGCGATGCTGAGGTAAAGCCTGAGGCTATCAAGATTCAGCTCAACTCTTACCAGGCACGCAAGGATTCTGGCGAGATTGACGGCGAATACCTCATCAAGAAGGTAAAGCAGGTTTACAAGGCTAACCCTGACAACGACCTCGTATTCGGCAAGTACATCGGTGTGCTCACTGATAACGGCAAGAAGGAAGAGGCTGACAAGGTGCTCTCTAAGCGCCTGCAGGAGAATCCTAACGACGTGATGGCTAACGCTTACGTAGCTCAGAACGCTCAGGAGGCTGGCGAATATGACAAGGCGATCGACGCTTACTCTAAGGTACTCGTGGCTCAGCCTGACTTCACAGCCGTTAAGTTCAACCTCGCTACATGCTATCGCAACAAGGCTCTTGACCTCAAGAACAACAACCAGCCTTACAAGGAGCTTCTGCAGAAGGCTAAGGCTATCTTCCAGGAGGTGCAGACCGCTGACCCTGACGAGCAGAACTTCAAGACTAAGTACATCCTTAGCACTATTGATGAACTCTAATTCAGTTCTTAAAAAACATTGAGAAACGGATTCATATCCATATTGTTTTTAATCACTATAATAGCGTTGGCTGCTCCCACAAGGAAGCAGCTGACGCTGTTTAAGAATGATGTCGCTACGGTGCGCCAGACACTCAAGTCGGGCAAGAACCTCGAGAAGAGTGAGGCTACCGTGCGCCGATACCTTGCCGACACTCTCTTCCAGTATGATAGTGTGCGCCTCCAGCACCTGTTGTGCGATGTGCTCAAGCGAGCCTATGAGGTGGGCAACGAGAAAATGTATCTTAAGCAGAAGGCTGACACCGTATGCTTGATAAAGACGGGCAAGCGCATGTTCCTTGCCTATGAACGCTTAGATTCTCTCGATGCCACATCACGCAAGCGGAACTCCGAGTACCTCTTGCCTTATCGCACCAACATCTTTATGGGTGGCATATTCTTCATGCGTAAGAAGTCGTGGACTGAGGCGTGGGAGTGCTTCGACATCTATCTGCAGTGCCCTGACAAATCACTCTTCTCTCAGCAACATCTATCAGTTAACGACTCCACCACCTATCGTGTGGCATTTCTCTCACTCGTTACGGCGCATCATCTTGACAGTCTGCCACTTGCGTTGAAGTATGCTGACAAGGCAGTACGCTCGCGCCAGAGTGAGAAGGCATACGAGCTGCTTTCAGAGATGTCACTCGCACGAGGCGATTCGCTTCACGCCCACAAATATCTGCGCGAAGGGTTTATGGCATTCCGTCGCTCACCTTATTTCTATCCTCATCTGCTCAATCTGCTCTGCTCAGAGCGTAAGTTCGATGAGGCTCTCGAGGTTAGCGATACGGCAATAGCAGCCGATTCACTCAACGCTGTTTTCCTTCAGGGCAAGCACCTTGTGCTCATGAATCTTCAGCGTTATAACGAGGCGATAGAGTGGGGCAACAAGGCTGTCGCAGCCAATGACATGCTCGACACACCTTATTATAATATAGGTTACATCTACTATCAGCGTTCCCAGCGTGCGCTTAGCAAACTCAGCCGTCCCTATCGTCAGCGACTGCGCGATGCCCAGAAGCAGTTCCGTCTCCTTCTGCCCTATATGGAGCGCTATCGCCAGTTGCGTCCTGACGATACAAAGCGTTGGAAGCCAATCCTCTACGATGCCTACCTAAACCTCAATATGGGCAAGGAATTCAGTGAAATCAATAACTAAAATATGGTTAGTATTAACGTTCCCGTTAGCGTTAACGTTCCCGTTATTACTCTCTTGCCAGAAGCAGGCAAAGAATAATATCGTCGAGACCCCTTGGGGTGGCACCGTAAGCATCGATGGTGAAACCCCTGTCTCTCAGTCCGCTGACAGCATTGGGCTGGGCGAGGAGATAATCATGCTCACCCTCTACGGTCCTGAGACCTATTACGAATATCACGGCAAGGATATGGGCACCAACTACCTGTTGTGCGAACAGCTTGCCGAACACCTGCGCAAGAGCGTGCGCATCGACGTTTGTCGCGACACCACTGATATGCTCCAGCGCCTGTGCGATGGCGAGGGCGACATCATCGCCGTGCCTCTCAGCCGTAAGCATCAGGAGGGCTTCATCACAGTGGCAAACAACTGGGTGGTGGGTCATAATGCCCAAGAGTTTGCCGATCTCATCCGCTCGTGGTATAAGCCACAGATGCTTGCACAAGTCAAGGAGCAGGAGCAGTATCAGCTCAGCGTCGCCAGCGTTACCCGTCGCATCTTCCCCGTCATGCTCTCGGCCAGTAAGGGCACCATATCTCACTACGACCACCTCTTCCGCAAATATGCCACCACAGCACTTGTCGATTGGACCCTGCTCGCTGCCCAATGCTATCAGGAGTCATGCTTCGACCCTCAGGCGCACTCCTGGGCTGGCGCTTGCGGACTCATGCAGATTATGCCCTCCACAGCTGATCATCTCTCACTGCCTCGCCAGCAGATATACGAACCAGAACCTAATGTAGCAGCCGCCGCCCGTTATATGCGCGAACTGCAAACCCTTTTCCTCGATATTCACAATCCAGCCGAGCGCATCCGCTTCGCCCTCGCTGCCTATAACGGTGGTGCCAACCACGTTCGCGATGCTATGGCACTGGCAAAAAAATACGGCGCCATCCCCCAGCGTTGGAGCGATGTGCGCCGTTATATCCTTCTTCTTCAAGACCCTCGATACTACAACGATCCAGTAGTCCGCAGTGGCTATATGCGAGGTTCCGAAACAGCCCAGTATGTTGATAACATCATGCAGCGCCACTCCCAGTACCGCGTGGCATTAGCAACGGGAGCAAAGGTAAAAGTTCCTGTTAACGTTCTTCGCCAAGGCTCAGGCGAGCAGAGCTCGGAACCCGTTCCCGTTGATGCCTCCACCGCCTCACCTCATCGTGCAGCCAAGAAAAACAAATGGAGGAAAGATTGACACCTTGTCACTTGTCCTTAGTCACTTTGTCCCTTATTTCAGTATCAGTCTCAGGCTCTGTCTGTAGTTCACGTAGTTCCATATCCAGTTGAGGAATACGAATATTCTGTTTCTCACACCTAAGATTGACCTCAGGTGAATCACCAGCCACAGCATCCATGCCACGAAACCTCCGAATTTCAGACCGCCAATCTCAGCAACAGCCTTCTTTCTGCCTATGGTTGCCATAGTACCAAGGTTTATGTAGCGGAAGGGCTTCGCCTTGTCTGGCTGTCTGTTATGTTTCAGAGTGTCAACCACATAGTCGGCTTGTTGCATAGCCACCTGAGCCAGTTGCGGATGACCCTTAGGATATTTCTCGTCACCCTCCACTATGCTCACATCGCCAATGGCAAACACATCGTCCAACCCCTTCACCCTCAGGTGAGTGTCAGTCACAATTCTTCCTCCAGCTCCCTTCGTCATCTCAGGTGTTGAGGCTATCTCGCAAGCCCTGATGCCGCTCACCCAAATCACTGTGGCAGCAGGTATGGTCGAACCGTCATTCATATATATCACATTGTCGCGATAGTCCGTGACCCTCTTGCCCAGCATCACGTTTACGCCCATGCCGCGCAAGTCGCGCTCCGCCCTTGCTGACGATGCCTCGTCCATGCTCTTCAGCAGTCGGTCGCCAGAGTTCACCAGTATTATCTGTATCTTTTTGCTGTCCAGGTCGGGATAGTCATGTGGCACTACCACGCGCTTCATCTCAGCCATGGCACCAGCAATCTCCACACCCGACGGACCGCCGCCAACCACCACCACGGTCATCAGCTCCTGCAGTTCCATCTCGTCTGTCGTCACCTCTGCCTTCTCCAGATTCTCCAGCAGTGTGTTGCGCAGCTTCATCGCCTCCGTCACCGTCTTCATCGGCAGGGCATTCTTCTCTATATTCTCATTACCAAAGAAGTTAGTCGTGGCACCAGCAGCTATCACCAGATAGTCGTAGTGCACCGTGCCGAAAGTGGTTTGCAGTGCTTTCTCCTTACCGTCTATGCTGAGCACCTCACCCATACGGAAGAAGAAATCCTCCCTGTCCTGCAGCGAGCGACGGAAGGGAAATGAAATGTTGCTTGGTTCCAGACCAGCCGACGACACCTGGTATATCAGCGGTGGAAACTGGTGGTAGTTATTCTTATCAATCAGCACCACCTGAAACTCACTCTTCCTCAGAGCCTTCACCACTCGCAGACCGCCCAGTCCGCCACCTATCACTACTACTCTCTTTCTCTCTCCACGTTTAATTTTTGCTCTCATGTTCTTTTCAATAGTATTCTCGTATAAACATTTATTACGGCAAATTTACAAATAATTTCTGAACCATCAAAATAAGCGATAATAAATGTTGAATCTTCCCACTTTTATTTTCCCCTTAAAATTTGGAGGAAAGGAAAAAAGTATGTAATTTTGTCAGCGGAAAGGTAGCTAATAATGAAACGTAAAATGAGAACACAAATACTATTATTCGCTCTGCTGGCAATGATACAGGGAGCATGGGCACAGAGTCCAGAGCCTTCTACCGAACTGACCAAGCTGTCGCAGTTCATGTACGGCACCACCTATTCCTTCAACTACCCCAGCGTCAATGCCGCTGGCGACCCTGTCGTGCTCTCCTCAGCCCTCATAGCCTGGACACCCTCCGACCGTGTGGAGACTGACAGCATCGAGACCATACACATCTACAGCCATACCACCATCTGCGCCAATAGTGAATGTCCCTCAGCCGATCAGGGTACAGAAGAGATGACCGTAGTCAAGGCACTGCCACGACGTGATTATAAGGATGCCAACTATTTAGGCAAGTGCATCATCATCGCTCCCGACTATGAAGGCTATGGTGCGTCGAAAGATGATATACACCCTTACCTCGCTCAGCGACTCACGGCGCGTCAGGTGCTCGATGCCTACAACTACGGCATGCAGCTCTATAACAAACAGGCAGAAGAGAAGTCGGCTGACAATCCCCTCTTGCCCGTCAAGAAAGTATGGCGCACTTTCACCTTCGGCTATTCGCAGGGTGGGGCAGTAAGCCTCGCCGTTCAGCGGCTCATTGAGGAAGAAGAACTTTCTGACCAGATGCACTACTACGGCAGTTTCGTGGGCGACGGTCCATACGACCCTGTTTCCACCCTCCGCTATTATTTCTTTGACAATGGTGAGAGCTACGGTGCCCAGACCGTTCATCGCAAGGGCATCAGCACCTATCCCGTTGTCATACCCCTCATTCTCAAGGGTATGTGCGACACCTATCCCGAACTGGCACCCTACAGCATCAGCGACCTCCTTTCCCAGCAGTTCCTCGACACTGGCGTGATCGACTGGATATCAAGCAAGCAATACAGCACTGCCAATATAGGCGAAAAGTGGGCACAGCAACTCAAGGACGGTGTAGATGTGCCTGGTCGCCATTATACCCCCGAGCAGATGGCAGAGATGTTTTTCGTAGGCGCTGACGGCAAAATCTACGCCTATCTCGAGAAACTCTTCACCCCCGATACTTATGCCTACCTCAGCGACCCCGCTAAGACTACCTCCGTGCCAGCCTCTGCCACCAATGCTCAGGAGGCAGCTCATCGAGCCCTCGCCTACAATACCGTAGCAAGCGGGTGGCAACCCCAGCACCGCATAAAGTTTTTCCATTCACTCTACGATATGATAGTGCCCTACGGCAATTTCCTTGCCTTTAGCGATGCCCACCCTGGCGACGATGGCAACATTTATCAGATTAACAACACCTTCGCCGAGAAAGACCATCTGGATTCCGCCACCATGTTCTTCGGAAATTTAGTAGGAGGCGTTTACGGTCCTCAGTTCAACTGGATATGCGAGGGAATGACACCATCGGGCATAAAGAATGTAGGTGCAACCAGTGAGTGGCACCCTATGCTTAACGGCAGATGGTACAGCCTTGACGGTAGTCCTCTCAGCGGCAAACCATCGAGAAAGGGCATATACCTTTATAACAACCAAAAAGTTGTGATAGGCATTAACGGCACAAAATAAAGAAATCTAAAAATCGAAGGAAACGCGAGCGTTTATCTGACGGCCAGTGAGGTAGTTAGGCACTGCATACTGGTGGTTGGTAACGTCGGTTATCCAATAGTAGGAGTTGACGTTGTTGTGGTCGAAAAGGTTGAGACAGTCAACTCCTAACCAGATATTCTTGAGGCAGAACTGCTTGGTCTGCTGGTTCTCACGTTTGTAGGCACGGAAACTCATGCCGATGTCGATGCGCTGATAGGCTGGGGCACGAAAACTCTGACGCTTGTTGTCGGAGTGTGGAGGTCCGAATGGCAAGCCGTCGGCATAGGCAAGTTTGAGTGCCATGCGCCAGCGGTCGGTGCCTGGGAAATAGTCGGTGAAGAAGAGGTTGATGGCATAGCGCTGGTCGGTAGGCAGAGGAATGCTCTCACCACGATATTTCATCTTGGCACTCATGAGTGAGAAGGTGATCCATGAGTCAGTGCCTGGCACAAACTCGCCATAGAGCTTGAGGTCGAGACCTGCTATGTGACCTGATGCCTCGTTGGTGCCGTTATAGGTCACTTTGACGTTGTTGACACTATAAGGTATGAGGTTGTTGAGCAGCTTGTAGTATGCCTCGGCTGTGAACTTAAACGGACGATCGTTGCTCTTGAAACGATAGTCGAAGCCTGCTATGAAGTGTATGCTCTGTTGTGACTTAATCTTGCGGTTGAGTGTAGCCTTGGTGACACCAGCCACGGTGGTGGTGTCTTTGAGTTCCTTGAAGAATGGTGCCTGATAATAGAGACCAGTGGCAAAGCGGAAGGTGATATTATTGTTGAAGGCTGGCACTATGGCAAGGCTGGCGCGTGGAGAGAGGATGCTCTCCTTATTGAACGTCCAGTGAGAGAAACGCAGTCCGTAGTTGAGGGTGAAGTGGGTGAGACTGCTCTCATCGACTGTGCCATCCTCGAGCAGACGACCTCGAGAGGTGAAGCGCCATGAGTCCTGGGCATAGAGTTCGGTGCGACGAGCACTGAGCTCGTTGTCGGCTCTGAGGGTGTAAATCATTTTGAGGTCCTGACCAGTATGAGGGATGATATAGCCAGCAGAGTCGCGCATCTCGTATTCGTGGTTCTTCTCAGTTATCTTCTCCCACTTGCTGGTGAAGGCAGCCTGCACGGTGTGGTGGCGAGTCTTGTGGTCGAGCATCAACTTGACGCTACCCACATTGGCCTCGAGGTAGTTACGGGCATACTCTATGTATTTACCCACACCAAGGCTGGACTGTGTCTCGGTCTGGGTGAGCCAGTATTCGCCGCTGATGTCGTAGGTCTCGCTCTCCTTGGTGTGGAAGGCTGAGCCGATGAGCGACACGGAGGTGCGGTCGGTAAGGTTGCGCTTGAGGGTGAGGGCACCAAAGTAGGTGCGGAAGAGGTCTTTCTCCTGTCCGTCAAAATACACCTTGAAGGACTTTACATCCTCCTGAGTGCCAAAGGTGGTCTCACGGTCTGTGGGGTAGAAGTTGTACTTAGACTGCGAGATGTTGCCTATGAAATCTACCTGCCAACGCTTGTTGGGGGTGTAAGACAGGTAGGTTTGGTAGTCGATGAACTGTGGGTCGTATTCGCCAGTGGTGTCGAATGACTTGAGCAGTGCCTTGGTCTGCTTGTAGCGCACACTGTTAGCCCAAGAGAACTTCTTATTGCCAAAGCCGAAGTATATGCCACCACCCAGGAAACTGGCATCGAGTTTGAGCTCAGTCTTCTGAGGACGATGGTACTGGATGGCGAGGGCAGAGGACATCTTGTCGCCATATTTAGCCTCATAGCCGCCAGTGGAGAACTGTATGCTCTCAACCATATATGGATTGATGATAGAGAGACCCTCCTGCTGACCAGAGCGAACGAGGAAAGGACGATAGACCTCTATGTCGTTGATATACACGGAGTTCTCATCAAACGAACCACCTCGCACATTATACTGTGAAGAGAGTTCGCTATGGGTGGAAACGCCAGCCTGCTGCTGAATGAGTTCCTCAACGGCATTGCCAGAGGCAGAGGGTGCCTGGGCTATATCCTTGATGTCGAGTTCCTGGGTGGAGCCCGTCTGACGACGTTTCTCAGTTACTGTTACCTCATCGAGCAGGGTGTTGTCTTCATAGAGCGTAACCTGCAGATTCTGTCTGCCACGAGGACGACGCAAGACTCGCGTCTTGGTCTTATAGCCAATCATGGAGAAACGCACAACCACAGAGTCGGCACTGGAGAGGGAGAGCGAGAACTCGCCTCGCAGGTTGGTCATGGCAACCTTGCCCTGAGACACACAGCTGACAGCAGCCAGCTCAACAGGGTTGTCCTGTTGGTCCATCACCCTGCCAGTGAGCACGAAATCCTGCGCCAGAGCGGTAGTGGCGTGTATATTGAAGAATAGCAGCATGAGGACTGCCACGAGAGAGTATATGATGTCTGGATTCTTTTTCATACCTTTAATAAAACGTGCGCGAGGGAGAATTATTGCTTAGCGTTTGGTGAAATGGATTTTTTTACGTAATTTTGCCCGTGCTATGATTAAGGAATTACAGGTAAGGGTGGTGCCACAGGTGGCATGCTCGGAACAGAACATAGCGGACTATGTGAGCAGGGAACTGGCTATAGACCGCAGAACGATAAAGCATGTGAGGGTGCTCAAAAGGAGCATCGATGCCAGACAGCGACAGGTGATGGTAAACCTGACGCTGAGGGTGTATGTGAACGAGGAGCCGACTGACGAGGCATACCAGCGGACTGAATATCCCGACGTGACGAAAGGCAAGAAAGTGATAGTGGTGGGAGAGGGACCTTGCGGACTCTTTGCTGCCCTCAGGCTGATAGAGCGAGGCATAAAACCCATAGTGATTGAGAGGGGCAAAAACGTAAGGGAGAGAAAGGTCGATTTAGCTCAGATTAAGTCAGCACAACGTGTTGATAGCGAGAGCAATTACAGTTTTGGTGAAGGTGGTGCTGGAGCATACTCTGATGGAAAACTCTACACCAGAAGCAAGAAGCGCGGAAGCGTGGAAAAGATACTCAATGTGTTCTGTCAGTTTGGTGCCTCGACAAGCATCTTGGCTGATGCCCATCCGCACATAGGAACAGACAAACTGCCCAGGGTGATAGAGGCGATGAGAAACCAGATACTGGAGTGTGGCGGAGAGGTGCACTTCCAGACCAAGATGACGGAGCTGATAATAAGGAATAACAAGGTGGTGGGAGTGATAGCATCCCAGCCCCAAGGACAAACTCTGACCTTAGAGGCTGAGGCTGTGATATTAGCCACAGGACACTCGGCAAGAGATGTGTATCGCTATCTGGCTCAGGCAGGCATAGACATCGAGGCAAAAGGCATAGCAGTGGGAGTGAGACTGGAGCACCCAGCCGAACTGATAGACCAGATACAATACCACAACAAACAGGGTAGGGGTAAGTATCTGCCAGCAGCCGAGTATTCGTTTGTTACTCAGGTAGATGGTAGAGGTGTGTACTCTTTCTGCATGTGTCCAGGAGGATTCATAGTGCCAGCCGCCACAGACAAGGAACAGATAGTGGTAAACGGTATGTCGCCCAGCAACCGCGGAGGCAGATGGAGCAACTCAGGCATGGTGGTGGAGGTGAGAGCGGAGGATGTTAACGGGAACGGGAACGTTAACGGGAACACTTTGAACCCTTTGAACCAAGCCCTTGTGGTGATGGAATATCAGGAGGCACTGGAGAGGATGTGCTGGCAGCAGGGCCTGCAGAACGGTGGCAAGGGACAGACAGCACCAGCGCAGAGGATGGCAGACTTTGTGAAGGGCAGACTGAGCTATGACCTGCCACAGACCAGCTATACGCCTGGGGTGGTGGCATCGCCGCTGCACTTCTGGATGCCAAAAGAGATAGCCAGCAGACTGCAAAAGGGTTTTGAATTCTTTGGCAAGCAGAGAAAGGGATTCCTGACCAACGAGGCACTGATGATAGGTGTGGAGACAAGAACATCGGCACCAGTGCGAATACTTCGCGACAACGAGACCCTGCAGCATGTGACCATCGAAGGACTCTTCCCTGCTGGTGAGGGAGCAGGATATGCTGGCGGAATAGTGTCAGCTGGAGTGGATGGCGAGAGAGTTGCCGATATGGTGGCAGAAAAAATAAACGGATGATAATGAAGCTGTTACATACAATAATAATGATGATGCTTGTGGCTGTGAGTGTGCAGGCACAGGAGGAGGACGACGACATAGCCGTGACGATGGACCTGCCTGAGACGGTGGTGCTTGCCAACGGAATGACATTTGAGGAGTATCTGCTGAAGCAGGTGCTTGCCAATGCCAAACCCCTAAAGGCAAGGGTGAAGACGCTGAAATACACGGTGACCTGTCAGTTGGAGAAGGATATGGACCTGCAGAAGTTTCCGCACAGACGAACCATAACATTCGCAGCGAGACTGGCTGGCTATGGTCCTATAATAGATGCACTGAGAGAGCACAAGCACTTTGGCATCACGATGGCAGAGGAGGTGACCTACAACAACGGAAAGATAAAGACCTCAGACGCTAGGATGGTGGAGATGAAACAGCAACTGACGGAGAAACAGATAAAGTCATTTCTGAAGCACGACGGTATGATGAGTGCCAATGTGTATGACAAATTCTATGAGAAGGTGAGAGACAAGGTGAAGGAGCTGCAGAAGAAACGTAAGAAGAAGCAGGAGACGAACCTGAGATACAGAGGCAGCTACACCCAGGGCAAAAGAACCTACTACATAGTGACGCTTGACAATATGAAGGTGCACATAGCCGAGGGCTGTTGGCAGATAGCCCGCATAAGCTATGAGGAGGGGCAGAACACGATGTATTACGAGTTTAAGGAGATAAAGCCCGACCTCTTTCTGCTGACTAACGGCAGAGCCAAACTGTTTCTGGACAAGGCAAAGTGGCCTAAGGGGTATATCTCGATGAAAATGGGATATTCTTACCACTAAATTGTGCAATTATACGCATGAATGCTAAAAAAATGTTATATAAATAAGGTATAACGATGCTATTTGGGAAAAAATGAGTACCTTTGTGTCCAAATTTGAAAAATCATAAAAACATAGGATAATGAATTTTCTTGACAGAAACGAATTTAACTTCAAACCATCGCAGAAAGTTATTGATGCGATAAAGAATTTTGACCCTGAGACACTGTGCTTCTACACCAGAATATATGATCAGGGCAAGAAGAGTGTTGTCTCAGTTCGCCTGAGCGAAATATACGGAGTGCCTGAGGAGCAGGTGCTCTTAGGATATGGCGGCGAGGAGATACTGAAGAACGCTATACACTACTACCTGATGGAGGGCGACAATAAAAAGATTCTCATACCAGAGTTCTCTTGGTGGTACTACAACCGTGTGGCTGGCGAGTGTGGTGGCACATTCGAGATGTACCCCCTGCACGAGGTGGGCGACACATTCGCTTACGACGTGAAGGAGGTGATAGAATATGCCAACCGTGTAAAGCCTCGTATGCTGCTGCTGGCTTCGCCTAACAACCCAACGGGCAACTGCCTGACATCAGAGGAGATAGGCGAGATAATGGAGAATATACCAGCAGAGACTATGGTGCTGGTGGACGAGGCTTATGCTTCATTCATCACTTCAGACGTGGACTATATCGCTCCATTGGTAAACAAATACAAGAACCTCATCATATCACGTACGCTGAGTAAGTTTTACGGTCTGCCAGGACTGCGTTGCGGCTTCGGCTTCATTGGTGCTGGTCACGACCAGTTCCTCAGCTACTCAAACAAGTATCTGGGTTACAACCGTTTCTCTGAGACTGTGGCACTCGCTGCATTGGAGAGCGACGAGCACTATCGCAAGGTGGCTGACGATATGGCATGGGGCAGAGACCTATTTAAGAAGGAACTGGGCGACAAGCCTGGCTTCAAGGTGTATAAGAGTGTGGCAAACTTCATACTCATCAAATACCCAACACAGATAAAGGATGCCCTGCAGGAGGCTCTGGCTGCGAAGGACTACAAGATTAAGTTCATGACAGACAAGGGACTGGAAGACTGCCTGCGCATAACACTGGGCAGACGCGAGCAGGTACAGACAGTGGTGGATACTATCAAGCTCTGCTTTGCAGAAAGTAAAAAGTAATAATTAAGAAGTAAAAGGTTTGAAGGCTATAATATTGGCGGCTGGTACGGCATCAAGACTTCGTCCGCTGACAGAACATACCCCGAAGAGTCTGCTCAACATAGGCGAGAGACCACTGTTGCAACGCTCCATGGACGCCCTGATAGAGAATGGGGTGAGGGAGTTTGTGATAGTGACAGGTTACCTGCACGAGCAGATAGAGGAGTTTGTGAAGAAGACCTATGGTGCGAGCATCAGTGTGAGGTTTATACACAACGAGGTGTATGACTCAACCAACAATATCTACTCGCTGTGGCTGGCTCGTCCAGAGGCAGAGAATGAGGATTTCCTGCTTTTGGACAGCGACCTGCTCTACGACCCGAAGATAGTGGGCGAGGTGCTGAAGAGTGACGCGCCGAATGTGCTCACCCTCATACAGCACGAACTGGGCGAGGAAGAGATGAAGGTGGTGACAGAGGCTGACGGCTCAATCAAGGAGATAAGCAAGACCTGTAACCCTGCCGATGCAGCAGGTGAGAGTCTGGGAATAGAGAAGATAGGTAAGGCTTACTCCGTTGCCCTGTACAAGGAACTGGACCAGATGATGAATAAGGAGCATCTGGAGAATAAGTTCTATGAGCTTGCCTTCGAGAGACTGATTCCACAGGGACATACATATAAGGTGATTGACGTGACACAGTATTTTTCTTGCGAACTGGATACTGTGGAGGATTTTGAAAACGCCAAGCAGAAAATACCAGCAGAACTGTATTAAAGGGTTCAAAGGTTCAAAAAGTTATAATGAATAAACTGAGACAAAAAATGATGTCAACGCTGAAGTCTTCTGAAACAGAGGACTGGCTTGACTATAGAGTAGTGCGCCCATTGAGTTATCTGTGGGCTTTGTTGTTTGAGAAACTCGACATACATCCTAACACCGTTACGATAATGTCGATGATAATAGGTGCAGGAAGTACCTATTTCTATGCACAGCCAAGTTTCTATTACGGAGGACTGTATGGTCTGATGCTCAACCTGATAGGTGTGGTGCTGCTGCTGTGGGCAGACATATTCGACTGCTGCGACGGACAGCTGGCACGCATGACGGGCAAGAAGAGCCAGATGGGCAGAATACTCGACGGTATGGCTGGATTTGTATGGTTCGTACCCATATACCTCGGCATAGTATATCGTTTCTATTACCACCACGACATAGAATTCGGATGGTTTGGTATAGAGAATACAGAGCAGAACACACTGATAGCAACTGCCGTGGTGCTTGTGCTGGCGCTTATCTCGGGCTTTACGGGCATGGGCGGTCAGCAGCGTCTTGCTGACTATTATATACAGGTGCACCTGTACTTTCTGAAGGGTGATAAGGGTAGCGAACTGGACAACTCGTTCACTCAGCAGAAGATATACGACGAGACCCCATGGAAGGGTAACCTGCTATGGAAGAACTTCCTCAAGAGCTATATTGACTACACAAAGAAGCAGGAGGCTGCAACACCAGAGTTTCAGCGACTGATGAAGACGCTGAAGGAGAAGTATGGCGATGTGTCAGACATTCCAATGAAAGTGCGTGAGGAGATACTTTATAACTCGCGCAAGGTGATGCCTTGGAATGCTGCCTTGACCTTTAACTTCAGAACGGCATTCTTCTGGATGTTCTGTCTGTGTGATATACCAGCCTGGAACTTCGTGTGGGAGATATTGGGCATGGGAATGCTGTGGGCTTACACACGCTATCGCCACGAATCATTCTGTAAGAAAATTGCTGACAGCTTGCTCCGAGCTCCGCTCGCCTGAGCACCTACTGGAGCGCAAGAACTCTTGAACCCTTTGAACCAGCGAAGCGACTTGAACCCTTTGAACTCAAAACTATGACTTGGACAAAACAACGACTGAATAACCTGTTTTTTATTGTGGGTGTGATAGCATGCGTAGTGATGCTATTCACCTTCGATGTGAGTTTTGTCGAGTTGTGGCAACATCTTTGTACAGCAGGCTACTGGCTGATACCTATAATAGGTGTGTGGGTGCTGATATACGGCATCAACGCAGCCTCATGGTGGAGAGTGATAAAGGGTGTTGACCCAGAGGCAAAGGTGAGTCCGTGGGTGGTGTTCAAACTGACCATTTCAGGCTATGCACTGAATTATGCCACACCAGTGGGAGGACTCGGAGGTGAGCCTTACCGTATAATGGAACTTTCGAAGTACGTGGACAAGCGAAAGGCTACCTCGTCAGTCATACTCTATGCCATGATGCACATCTTTGCGCATTTCTGGTTCTGGTTTTCCTCTATATTCCTGTATCTCGCTTTAGCAGTAGTAGGCGATTTGCCCCTAAATGTACCGATAAGTTGTGTATTGGGCTTTATAGCCCTGCTGTTCTTTGGCGCCTTTTATGTATTCTCTAAAGGCTATAAGAATGGTGTGGTACTGAAAGTGCTGGGATGGATAGGCATGATTCCAGGTTTGAAGGGATGGAGCAAGCGTTTTGCTGAAAGACACAACGATGCCTTGCAGAACGTAGATAAACAGATAGCAGCACTTTTCTCGCAGGATAAGAAAGCATTCTACAGCAGTCTGCTGCTGGAATATCTCTCACGTTGGGCGCAGAGTCTTGAGGTGCTCTTTATGCTGCTGCTCTTCGGCGTTGATAATGGTGGAGGCATAGACGGCATAATGCTTACATACCTACATTCTGTACTTATTGTTGGTCTGACCACATTCTTTGCCAACCTCATAGGTTTCCTGCCTATGCAGATAGGTGTGCAGGAAGGTGGTTTCGTACTCTCCATCGCAGCCCTCGGTCTCTCTGCCGCCTTAGGCATCTTTGTCAGCATCATCTGTCGAGTACGCGAGATAGTATGGATTTTCATCGGTATCATGCTGATGAAACTGCCCGAGAAGGAATAATACACTTTTATCAGAGTCTCGCGACAAGATATTTCGTCTAATCGTCTAATCCACCTATATATAGAGTGGATTAGACGATTAGACGTATTAGTCGCCAGAATATACCGCGTTGGTAGTTTATTATGTGCGTGTGTGCATGTACTATATATATATGTACATTCACACACGCACAAAGAAACACGCAAATATTCCCCTGCAGATGCTTAGCACCCGCACGCGGAAACTAAGCACCCACATGCAGTTACTTAGCATCCGCATCTGCTTGCTAAGCAACCATAACAATTATTTTATTCATAAATTTCAGCGGATTCTCGTTTGTTGTTGGAGCCACTATATATATAGGTGGCTCCAACAACAAACAAAAATCTTTCCGCCGGCGTTGATGGAAAACGAAGAAGTTTTTACAAAAAAACATATTTTTTCTCCGAATTGTTTGGCGATTCGGATTTTTTCTCCTATCTTTGCAACATCTTCCATGCCGAAGATGCCCTCAGTGGCATCGGGAAAAGGTCTTTTCTTTGTGAAGGAACGACTGCCAAGGGAGATACATATATGTAAGAAGGCGTTTATCACGCGCTTTGTTCTCTGACTGCTGAAAGCGTAGGAAACTTTTAATCTTGTCAAGGAGCATAGCAACGGTAGATGCCCATGGGTATGATATTATGCAAGGCCTTATTACAAATAAGGTGTATTCATATCGGCGTGGGGGTCTTAGGTTGCTCGTTCTGACAAGATGGGCAATTCCTACGGGCCTCAGCAGTGGAGCGAGTAACGGATGCAGTCTCCACGTCTTTTTTGTATGTGTCCTTAAACCTAAACAATCTTATTAAACAAGCCGAATTAGGGAGTCTATAGGCGATAAAAACCTATAACAGACTATGAGAAGAAACTTTCTACGACTATTCTTGTTGGGTATTATGATTATAAATAGTACCTGGACGAGTGCAGCGGAGTACAGTCTTGTTGTGAATAGGGTAAGTGGAGGTCAAAACATTTTTGCCCTGTCGCAAGAACCTGTTATTGCTTTTTTTGGTAACAAGATGCGTGTTACAACATCAGCAGGCACAGTACACATCCCTCTGGTAGATGTGACCAACTATGTCTTCAAGGATGCTACGGGGATAGAGGGTGTAAAGGCTGATGAAGGCTCCGCTATTCTTGAAGACGGCCAGGTGGTGTTTACCCAGATTGGTGCAGGTCAAAACGTCAGTGTTGTTACACCTAATGGTGTCAGCGTATTGACTACCTCAGCTGATGCACAGGGAAAAGCCACAGTCAACTTGAAGGCTTTACCTAAGGGCATCTACATCGTAAAGTCACCAAAAAACTCAATCAAAGTTATTAACCAGTAAAAAAACAGGAATCGATATGAAAAAGAATATAATACTTACAGGCATGATGCTTCTCGCTTCAGTTGCAATATCAGCTCAAGGTTACAACATGGTAGTGGATAAGACAGACGGAACTAAGGTTACCATTCCCACCTCAAGCATCAGTCAGGTAACATTCCAGCAAGACGGAGGCAATACGCCATCAGGCACTGGAACCTTTCAAGGAGCTAAGAGGGTGTTTGGCGATAATCTGATGAAGAAGTACGCATACCAATCCTCATCATCTTCTAATGGCAAGAGTTGGGATTACACGTATGATAGTAACGGTTACATAACGCGGACAGACTATGCTGATGGATACAGTTCCTCTTACGCCACGATAGACTACAGTGGTGGCAGTGTAGTCGTCTTCAAGAGCTTCGATAAAGCCGATGGTTCACTAATAAGCCAAGCTGTAATAAACATAGGCAGCAATGGTTATGCAAGTTCTTATAGTTACACTGACGATAAAGGCAGAGCAAACAAAATCGACCTTACCTATAATTCTGATGAACAGATAACGAATATCGTATGCTACAGGAATGGTGCGAAGGACTGGGGCTATGACTTTGAATACTCTGACGGAGACCTTGTGAAAGCTACGGAACTTGGTTGGGAAGATGATGTTCTGACGCACAATGAAGTGTGTGCTAATATATTATACGAAACAAGCACGCAAAGCAAGATTGACAATGTAGGTGGTGTAATGGAATATGACCACATGATGCACATTGACTGTGGACTGAACGAGATCTTCCCATTTGGTGCTTTAGGCAAGCCTTCCAAACACCTTCCTCTGCTCGTTACATTTGGTGGTTCTACCATTAACAATTCATACACGCTCGATAATGCTGGCAGACCTACCTCTGCTACCAGTGCTCGTACAAGCAGCAGTGGTTCTACATCAACCTACAACATTACTTGGGCGTGGTAATACAATAATTTTAAAAAAAACAATTCTGATATGAGGATAATAAAAAGATGGTTTGGCGCACTGGCTATGGTTGCTTTGTGCGCCACCATCTCCCTCTTTTTCACTGCCTGCGGTGATGACGGCGGAAGTGGAAATAGCGGTGGAGGTGGAAACAGTAGTTCACCCACAGATTACAATGCCCAACTTGTGGGTTATTGGAAAGGAAAAGGAATAAATCTTGATGGTGAGTCTCTTTCAATCACTGTAAGATTTGATTCTGATAGAAATGGTAGGGTGATTATGTCAACTCCGCATAGCATGGTTGGGGCAGATGTGAAAGGATGGTATGCTACAGAAAATGAAATAAGAGTGCCATCATCAAAATTCGACTATGCACTTGTCTGGAAAATAATGTCTGGCTCTATAGCTAGTGGCAAGATGACTATAGAAACGCAAGGATATGACGGGCAATACTGGGGTACAGTGGCATTGGAAAAAGACAGTGAAGGAGGTGGTGGCTCTTCAGACGTAGGCACCACTCCGACGCCAGTAACCTGCTACATCGTGAAATACAATAACTCAACAGGCAAGTATTCCACCAGCAGAGGTACATATTACAAAGCACTGTCTGCTTCTGGCAGAGTGGCACTCTATTATTCCGCTAATGGCAGCATGATGGGGTATGCAAGTTCCAACAGTGATTCCTCTATGGGAGGATATTCTGTTTCATCCTACTCATACGTATATCGAGACGTGAGCACCAGCAGCAGAACCTACTACTACTTTAACTAATAACTTATAAAACTCTTCTAAGAACAACATAAAGCAAAGCTACTCTTTATCACGAAAAAAGAAGAGAAAGACAAAGCTCCAAGCCTGAATGGACTTGGAGCTTTTCTTTTTGTTCCAGTGGTCATGTGGACTATGCTCTCAGCATTTACACACTGCCTGCCTTATGAGATGAGTATAAGGGTATTAAAATTTAGTGAATAACTTTTGCTATTTATTAAACTCTCGTTAAGAACTGTATTTGAAGGATTAAAAAAAACAAAAGTGTTAATCAAAAATGCTTGATTAACAAAAAAAGCCATTATCTTTGCATTGAAATAACGATAAAGAGTGTAGAAACAAGAAAGATAACAAAACTAAAATAAGGTAATAATAATGACAATGATGAAACAGACAATTCTATCGACATTTATTGCAGTGTCACTGTCTATTGCTGCTACACAGGTGTATAATACTTGTTCAGCGGCTCCTGTTGCTGCAGCAGGACAGGCAGTTGACCTTAGTGTGGCAGCTGAAAAGGCTTTGCCTTGTGTGGTACATATTAAGTATTTGCAGAACTCCAAGATACAGGAGGTGGAAATGCAGGCTGATCCGTTCGGAGATATGTTTGATCCGTTCGGCTTCTTCGGACAGAGACAGCAAGGTCCTGGTCAGAAGCGTAAGGTGCAGACTCCAAAGAAGGAAGGTGCTGGCTCAGGTGTCATCATTTCATCAGACGGATATATCGTGACGAATAACCACGTGGTGGATGGTGCTGACGAACTGACTGTAACACTGAATGACAATCGTGAGTTCTCTGCACGCATAATAGGCACAGACAAGAATACCGACCTTGCGCTGATAAAGGTAAATGCAACAGGTTTGCCAGCTATCAAGGTGATATCAAGTGATGATATAAAGGTAGGAGAGTGGGTGCTCGCAATCGGTCATCCGCTGAATCTGCGTGCTACGGTAACAGCTGGTATAGTATCAGCAAAGGCTCGTTCGCTGGGTGCTAACGGTGTTGAGGCATTCATACAGACCGATGCAGCCATCAACCAGGGAAACTCAGGTGGTGCACTCGTTAACGCAAGAGGTGAGCTGATAGGCATTAACGCTATGTTGACCTCGCCTACAGGCTCAAATATAGGTTATGGTTTCGCCATTCCTACAACTATTATGAATAAGGTAGTGGCTGACTTGAAGCAGTATGGCAGCGTACAGCGTGGACTGATAGGCATACAGGGACAGGATGCCCGCCTGTATATCGACGCCCAGAAGGAGCAGAATAAGGAGGTTGATCTCGGCACAAACGATGGTATATATGTAGCTAAGGTGCTGGACGATGGAGCTGCTGCTGACGCAGGACTGGAGGAAGGCGATGTTATAACAGCCGTGGATGGACAGAAGGTAACAAAGATGGCAGAGCTGCAGGAGATACTTGCTACGAAGCGTCCTGGTGACAAGGTGGTGCTGACCTATCTGCATAAGAAGTCAAAGAAGACTGCAACGGTAATACTGAAGAACGAGCAGGGCAACACTAAAGTGGTGAAGGATGCCGACCTTGATGTGCTTGGCGCAGTAATCAGAGAGGTAAACGAGAAAGAGAAGGCAGACCTCGACATAAAGTACGGACTGAAGATTACGAAGGTGAACGCTGGTAAGTTCCGCGAGCGTGGTGTTCCAGCTGGTTTCGTTATCCAGACCGTGAACGAGGCTTCGATGAAGACTCTCTCCGACCTTGCTGATGCAGTGAAGGCAGCCAATAAGAGCAAAGACCCAGTGCTCATTATCAAGGGCGTCTATCCATCAGGAAAGAAGGAATACTTCACCGTTCCGCTGGAGGATAACAAGTAAGGGTAGTATCACCTTATTATATATAGAATGTACGCGCGTGAGAAAACCATCTTACGCGCGTATTTTTATGAATTGTAATTTCGGAGTTTACAATTTACATGTATTTTGAAATAATATAAGGTCATGAAAACTTTATGCTAAAATTGTAATAGGCTGAAAATGCGTTTGCTATATCGCTTTAAGGGTGGGTTAAACCAATAAAAAATGAAAAGTTTTCGACAAAAAAGTTTGTATGATAAGAGAAAATGTATTACCTTTGTATTCGTAATTTTAAATAATTAACTAACCAACACTCTTTGCCAAAGTTTTCCTTTTTGGACAACTTTTGAAAAAGAAAAAAGAAAAAAGTTTTCTGTTTTGACCTATGATGGAAATTAAAAAGTTTACCATTACCAAGCGTGATGGCTCAAAAGATGATTTCTCACTTGACAAGATTATGAGTGCTATTGTGAGAGCATTTGAAGCAGTTGAAGAACCATTTGATGTAGCTAACATCTCTAAGATTATCAGCCACTTAGATATTAAGAACAATATCACGGTGGAGGATATCCAGAACCAGGTGGAGATGGCTCTCATGAAGGAGGGACACTACAAGGTTGCAAAGTGCTACATGCTGTATCGTCAGTCGCACACTGAAGACCGTGAGACACTGGAGAAGTTGTCTTTTGTGACAGACTACATGGAAGCAGCAAACGCAGCAACTGGTTCAAAGTTTGACGCAAACGCAAATGTGGAACATAAGAATATTGCAACACTTATAGGTGAGTTGCCAAAGTCAAACTTCATCCGTTTGAACCGTCGTCTGCTTACTGATCGTATCAAGAAGATGTATGACAAGCAGACAGCCGATATGTATATTGACTTGCTGAACCATCACTTCATCTATAAGAATGATGAGACATCTATTGCTCCATATTGTGCTTCTATCACAATGTATCCTTGGTTGATAAATGGTACTACAGCGATAGGTGGTAACTCAACAGCTCCTACAAATCTGAAGAGCTTCTGTGGTGGCTTCGTAAACATGGTGTTCATCGTAAGTTCTATGCTGTCTGGCGCTTGTGCTACACCAGAGTTCCTCATGTACCTTAATTATTTTATAGGTAGGGAGTATGGTACAGACTACTACAAAGATCCAGAGAAGATTGTAGATATGTCACTGCGTCAGCGTTCCATCGATAAGGTCATCACAGACTGCTTTGAGCAGATAGTATATTCTATAAACCAGCCTACAGGTGCTCGTAACTTCCAGGCAGTATTCTGGAATATTGCTTACTACGATAAGTATTATTTCGAGTCACTCTTCGGCAACTTCTACTTCCCAGACGGAACACAGCCTGACTGGAACGGCCTGTCATGGTTGCAGAAGAGATTCATGAAGTGGTTCAATAAGGAGCGTGAAAAGACTGTCCTCACTTTCCCTGTAGAGACAATGGCACTGTTGGCTGACAACGGCGAGTGTCGCGATAAGGAGTGGGGTGACTTCACAGCAGAGATGTATTCTGAGGGACACAGCTTCTTCACCTACATGAGTGACAATGCAGACTCTCTGTCTTCATGTTGCCGTCTGCGTAACGAGATTCAGGACAATGGCTTCTCTTACACCCTCGGTGCTGGTGGTGTGTCAACAGGTTCTAAGTCTGTGCTCACAGTAAACCTCAACCGTTGCATACAGTATGCAGTAAACAACGGACGCGACTATAAGGAGTATCTTGAAGAGGTTATAGACCTTTGTCACAAGGTGCAGTTGGCTTACAACGAGAACCTTAAGAACCTTCAGGCTCATGGTATGTTGCCACTGTTTGATGCTGGCTATATCAATATGTCACGTCAGTATCTCACAATCGGTGTAAACGGACTGGTTGAGGCTGCTGAGTTTATGGGACTCAAGATTACTGCTAACGAGAAGTATAAGGAGTTCGTTCAGGGTGTTCTCTCTATCGTTGAGAAACTGAACAAGCAGTATCGTACTAAGGAGGTTCTCTTCAACTGTGAGATGATTCCTGCTGAGAACGTAGGTGTGAAGCATGCTAAGTGGGACCGTGAGGATGGTTACTTCGTGCCTCGCGACTGCTACAACTCTTACTTCTATGTGGTTGAGGACCAGTCACTGAACATCATCGATAAGTTCAAGTTGCATGGTGCACCATACATTGAGCATCTCACAGGTGGTTCGGCTCTCCACATGAACCTTGAGGAGCACCTCTCTAAGATGCAGTACAAGCAGCTCTTGAAGGTGGCAGCTAAGGAGGGATGTAACTACTTTACATTCAACATTCCTAACACGATATGTAACAACTGCGGTCACATCGACAAGCGTTACCTGCACGAGTGTCCTCACTGCCACTCAAGCAACGTGGACTACATGACACGTATCATTGGCTACCTGAAGAGAGTAAGTAACTTCTCAGCAGCACGTCAGAAGGAGGCTGCACGCCGTTACTATGCTGGCTCAGACAAGATGGGCAAGGAAGAAGAAACGGCTGCGCCACAGGTACAGAAAGTTGGATAATCTTTTATGAAGTATGTTAACACGAGCGTGGTCTTTCAGGAGATTCCTGATGAGGTCACGCTCTCTATAAATATATCAAACTGTCCTTGCCATTGCTTAGGATGTCACAGTGACTATCTGTGGGAGGATATCGGTGAGCCTTTTAATGCTATGTCTCTGGATGTGATGCTGAAAGAGTATGGTGATGATATCACCTGCGTAGCATTCATGGGAGGCGATGCCGAGCCACAGGAGGTGGATGCCTTGGCGGCGTGGACAAAGAAACATTATCCTCACTTGAAGGTGGCATGGTATAGCGGTAGGGTGGAGTGTAGCAAGGCGATACATGTCAAGAACTTTGACTTTATAAAGTTAGGTCCGTATGTGGCAACGATGGGACCGCTCAACAAACCTACTACTAACCAACGTCTGTATAAAGTGGAGAAAGACCTTTCGCTTACTGATATTACAAAAAAATTCTGGAAGAAATAACCCTAAACCTTTTATAAAACTTTGAACAATTTGAAACCAATATTCATAGCTGGACCTTGTGTCATAGAAAGTGCAGAACTGCTTGATACAGTGGCACGTGAGATAGTATCTATAAATGAGGCATTAGGTACGGAAATAATATTCAAGGCTTCATTTGATAAGGCTAACCGTACATCGTTGAAGTCTTTTCGTGGTCCAGGAATGGATAAGGGCTTGCAGATGCTGGCTGATGTGAAGTCTAAGTACGGACTTCGTCTGCTTACCGATATACACGAATCATCTCAGGCTGAGCCTGTAGGCGAGGTGGTGGATGTTATTCAGATACCAGCATTCCTTTGCCGTCAGACCGATTTGCTTGTAGCAGCAGCAAAGACAGGCAAGACGGTAAACATCAAGAAGGCACAGTTCCTCAGCGGTGTTGATATGAAATATCCTGTCAACAAGGTGCTTGACAGCGGTGGTAAGGAGGTGTGGCTGACAGAAAGAGGCAATAGTTTCGGCTATAATAACCTTGTGGTTGATTTCCGCAACATACCAGACATGCTTGACATTACACCACGTGTGATAATGGATTGCACCCATAGCGTGCAGCGTCCTGGTGGTGGCAACGGTTCCACATCAGGTGACCGTAAGTTTGTTCCTTCTATGGCACTGGCTGCTAAGGCATTTGGTGCTAATGGTTATTTCTTCGAGGTGCATCCTAATCCTGATGAGGGACTGAGCGATGGACCTAACATGCTGAAACTGCAAGACCTGAAACCTCTGATAGAAAAACTCTTGAAAGAATAAAACGATGAAATCAATACGCGAAATAGCAACCCAAGCATTGCAAGACGAGGCGCAGGCTTTGTCTGATCTTATTCCTCTTCTGGATGAACAGTTTGACAAGTCTGTTGACCTTATGCTTCATTGCAAGGGTAAGGTGATAGTGACTGGAGTGGGAAAGAGTGGACATGTTGGTGCCAAGATAGCTGCCACGCTCAGTTCTACGGGCACTCCAGCCGTGTTTGTGAATCCGCTCGATGCCTATCATGGCGATTTGGGCGTTATAACCAAAGACGATGTGGTGCTTGCACTGAGCAACAGCGGACAGACAGACGAACTGTTGCGTTTCGTTCCTATCATTCTGCACATGGATGTGCCAATTATTGGCATGAGTGGTAACCCAGAATCTTTGCTTGCCAAGTATTCCACTTATCACATTAATGTAAAGGTGGAGAAAGAGGCTTGTCCTCTTAACCTTGCGCCAACAAGTAGCACCACAGCGGCGCTCGCTATGGGTGATGCTCTGGCTATCTGCCTCATGGAGTTGCGTGATTTCAAACCAAGAGACTTTGCACAATTCCATCCTGGCGGTGAATTGGGTAAGCGACTGCTTACTACGGCAGGCGATGTTATGCTTACTGAAAATCTGCCATTCCTTTCTCCTGCGATGCACCTTGGCGAGGCTATCATTAAGGTTAGTGCAGGCAAACTGGGCTTAGGAATAGCACTGAATGACGATGAGACAGTAGCAGGAATAATAACCGATGGTGACATCCGTCGTGCTATGGAACGCTGGCAGGCAGGTTTCTTTGACCATACGGTGAATGACATTATGACCCGCACGCCAAAGACTGTCACCACCAAGGCTCGTATCTCTGAAATTCAGAGCATAATGCACAGCAACAAGATACACAATGTACTTGTTACTGATGCTGATAATCACGTAGTTGGAGTAGTGGACAGTTACGCTTGCGTACTGTAATCTGCTTACTTGATAAACTTCTTATTGTTTACAATATTTATGGCATTGCTGTGAGAGTTGCCTTGCGCTCTTCCAGTAATGTCATAAATCTTTTTTGCCTTGTTCGTGTTATTGTTTTCGCTGATGCTGCCAATAGCGGTGGCATCATCAATGAACAAAAACTCAGAAGTAATAGAGGCAGGACTTGATGCTGGGATAAACAGATATGCCTTATGAGCCGAGTTAGTAAAAGCTGCTCCGTTAGCCGCTCCCCAGTAAAATCTCATGCCCTTGGTCGGGTCATTTGCCAGTTTATAGTATCGTCCGTCGCCATTGCTCTGCAGTTCTTCAGCTTCTGTTCCATGCAACACGTTGTCATCATTCAGTGGTGTCAAACCGTTAGCTGTTGTTGCAGCAACACTATATAACGTTGGGTGATACTCTGTATTGGGAGTGCCCTTAATCATTACCGCTGTGCCGTGAGGAATGGTTGTTCCGATACTGTTAAACCTCAATTTGTAAACTCCACCGTCTTCCACCAGGCTCAGCGTGAATGCCTTCATTCCTTCTGCCAGTTCCACATCATTGTTAGCGTAATACATTGTGGCATAGCCAGTTTCGTTTAGTGTGAGGGAGAACGATGATGTAGTGGGGAGTTCTTTTTTATAGCAAAGAGCTATATAGCCAATCGTGTGGGTGTCAAATTTGTATTTGTATGTGGCATTAGTGTAAGTAGTTTGAGCCTTAAGCACTCTATAGCCACTCATCTGTGTTCTGATGTATGTTGTTGCGTCAATAGCAGCGAAACTCCAGTAACAGGGATCTGCGGATACAGTTAACGGATAATTATCCGCACCATCTTCAGCGAGTCCGTGAACATAGAAATCATCTTCGTAGTTATTCAGGAGTGCAAATGTCTCTCCAGACTTCTTGAAAATGTATTCGTAGGGATAGCCAGTAGTATTAACTGTTTCGAGTGTTATCTCGTCAGGCATGGAGGTGTTCTCGCCATTAGTTAACTTGGTGGAGGTCTGATAGTAGTTGAACATATCATTTTCAGCATCAGGCTCTCCCATAATAGTCAAATACCAGTTGTTGCCTGCATCCTGCATGCGTGAGGCATAGATAACGATATCTCCATCAGCCAGTTCGTCAACGTTTTCGGCCGTTATCAGTTGATATGTTCCGCCAGTAGTTGTGAGTTTGTCGTATGCCTGCACGTTTGAGGCACATAAGAAAATTAACAGAGTGCTGAGCAGCATCTGTTTTGCCAAATTGATTTTTTTCATAGATTTTTTAGTTGTGTTTATCTAATACCTATTATGTATATTGTGTTATAGTCTTGTCGTTTTACTAATGAGATAGTGATCGAGAATGGTTATCGCAGCCATAGCCTCCACGATAGGTACAGCGCGAGGCAACACGCAGGGGTCGTGCCTGCCCTTAGCCTTCAGCAGGGTAGGATTGCCTTCCAGGTCTATGGTCTCCTGCTCTCGCAGTTGGGTGGCAACAGGCTTGAATGCCACGCGGAAGTATATGTCCTCGCCATTGCTTATGCCACCTTGTATGCCACCAGAGTGGTTGGTTTTCATGCCGTTACCAATTCCTTCGTTGAACAGGTCGTTCTGCTCGCTGCCTCTCATTGCGAGTCCGTTGAAGCCCTCGCCATATTCAAAACCCTTTACGGCATTTATTGACAGCATGGCTGAGCCGAGTGACTGGTGCAACTTGCCAAACTCTGGTTCGCCCAGTCCCACAGGACAACCTTTTATCACGCATGTGATAGTGCCACCGATGGTGTCGCCCTCTGCTTTTACCTCTTTTATAAGGTTCTCCATCTCCTTTGCCTTCTCAGCATCAGGGCAACGAACGGCATTCGTTTCCGTAAGGCTCAGGTCATATTTCTTGTAGTCTCTGTCAAGTGCTATATTGCCCACCTGCGAGGTGTAAGCCTGAATGGTGATGCCAAGCTGGTTGAGCGCCAGTTTGGCGAAAGCGCCTGCTACACAGCGACTTATCGTTATGCGTGCACTGCTTCTGCCACCACCTCTGTGGTCGCGTATGCCATACTTCTGCTGATAGGTGAAGTCAGCATGTGACGGACGGAACAGGCATCGCATGTTCTCATAGTCCTGAGAATGCTGGTTAGTGTTTCTCACCAGAAAACCAATAGGGCATCCCGTTGTCTTGCCTTCAAATACACCTGACAATATCTCCACCTTGTCAGCCTCGCTCCTGCCTGTGGTGATAGCACTCTGACCAGGACGACGACGGTCTAACTCGCTCTGTATGAAGTTCATATCCACCTCTATGCCTGCAGGCATACCGTCAATCACTCCTCCTATGCCAGCTCCGTGGCTCTCGCCAAAGCTCGTGATAGTAAATATTTTGCCAAATGTATTCATGCGTGTTGTATTTTGTTTATGGGTTTTACTTGCAGTTTCCGCAACCTTCGCTTCCGCAACCTCCGTCGCTGCAGTTGCCACAGCCGTCGCTTCCGCAACCGCCTTCGCCACAGTTGCCACATCCACCGTGACAGCCACCGCCTGAGAGGCGGTTAATCATCTGGGTAATCTCATCGTTGGTTGCCTCGCGACATTCTGCCACTGCACCAGCAAAGTTCAGGTCGCAGCCAGCAAGAGGGTGGTTCAGGTCCACCTTTACGTTCTTATCGTCCACAGCCAGCACCTTGCCCATAAAGCGCATGCCATCCTCATTCTGCAGAGGAATGATAGCACCCACGTAAATCATGTTGGCATCAAACACTCCGTTGACCGTGAAAATGTCCTTGGCAAGAGTAATGACGCGAGCGTCAACATACTCGCCGTATGCCTCGGCACAAGGTATGGTGAAATCAAAGCTGTCGCCCTTCGCCAGCTTCTCTATTTCCTTCTCAAATCCAGGAATCGTAGTTCCGAAACCAGAGATAAACACGAATGGATCGTCAGCCGTAGCCTCTTCTTCCATCTTCTTCACACCATCCTTGATGGTAGTGAGTTTATATGCTATTGCGTAATATTTGTTCATAACGTATGCAAAGGTAGTAAAAATAATTCATACGACCAAAACTATGCAACTAATTGACCTGTGTTAAGTGCGTATTTGCCTTTTGTCAAGAAAGTGGGGGATGAAGCAAAACTTTCAACTTTTCACTTTCCACTTTCAACTATTCTTACTACCTTTGCACTATCAAAAAATTATTTTTTTTAAGGTGGGTGGTCCGCTTTAGTATTCATGAAAGCCTCGGCTGGATTGGTACTGAGCGGACTTTTCCGTTTTCCCATGCGGTTGCTTAGTAACCACGCACGGTAGCTTAGTAACCACACGCGGTAGCTTAGCAACCAGATGCAGAAGCTAAGCTTCCGCATGCAGAGGTAGCCCCTCTGCAACTAAAAGCATTACTTTTAGCGCTAAAAGCATTGCTTTTACCAAAAGAGGGGAAAAGCCATGCCACCGTTGGTAAAAAATGTTAGAATTTACCTGTTAAAAAAAAACACCTCATAACCTCACTTGTTCCCCTATAACCTCAGTGTTTATGCGGTTTCCCGATAGTGACCTCTTATCGAGAAAGGTCACTATACAGGTCACTACGAAGGTCACTATATGGGTCACTTTTTTTTAGGAGTTATAGAAGTTAATGTGGCTGAAGCCACTTAGAAGTTAAAGAAGTTAGAGACATTAGCAAGTACTATGTGGCTAAGTACAAAGGACAAAGTGAGGTCTCAAGTGACCTATATAGTGAGGTATAGCCAAACATAGGTCACTATCCTCAGCCTAGTATTCATGCGCCTTAATAGCGTTTTAGTGACCTTAGGAGGTCTCTTTTCAAAATTCTTTTTTTTGTAGTTTTTCTGTCCTTTTTTTGCAGGAATGAAAAATAATTTTTATCTTTGCAACATCTTCCACGCCGAAGATGCCTTCAGTGGCATCGGGAAAAGGTTTTCCTACGTGAAGGAATAGCTGCCAAGGGAGATACATATATGTAAGAAGGCGTTTATCACGCGCTTTGTTCTCTGACTGTCTGAAATCCTGAGAAAATTTCAATTACAATCAAGGGGCATGGCAACGATAGATGCCCATGGGTATGATTTATTCAGGCCCTTGTTATGTGTAGTCATCAGCTATGTGTCTTCAGATACGTAGTTTGTCGATGAACTATATATATAATAAGGTGTATTTGTATAGATTCATATCGGCGTGGGGGTCTAGGGTTGCTCGTTCTGATTGTAATGGGCAATTCTCAGGAGCCTCAGATGGTGGAGCGAGTAACGGATACAGTCTCCACGTCTTTTTTTGTATATGTATGCTAACCTAAATATTTTAACCTAGAAGACTTTTGGGGACTGGCTTCAGCAACCTTAAAAGGTATGACTATAAGAACATCAATCGTAGTCTTGTCGCTTGTTGCGTCAGTGAGTTTGTATGCACAAGACCTGAAATTGTCTGTGACGCAGAAAGGAAAAATCGGTTACAAAAATGCAAATGGAGAAATTGTAATCAAAGAAAAGTATGATTATGGTGAACCTTTTGCAGCAAACGGACTTGCCAAAGTAGGCAAAGGAGAGAAGTATGGATTGATAAACAAAGAAGGTAAGGAGATTCTCCCAATAAAGTATGAAGAGATAGATCCTTATAGTGACAAGCATCCAATGCGAATAAAGGAGGGGAAAGAATGGGGGCTTATAAACTCTCAGACAGGAGAAATTATATTAAAACCCGAATATTCTTACATTAGTGATTTTAACTGTTATGGATTAGCAATAGCCAATAAGGGAGGCAAGATTGTACGTGATGTTAAAAAAAGAAATCTTGTTGGAAAAGGTGAGCGAGGTATTATATGTGCAAATGGTAAATGGAAAATAGAACCAAATAAAAAATTTGTTCGTTTATTGGAATTCTCAGATGTTAATGGAGATATTGTTGGGCTAAATTTCGAACCTCTTATAGTCGGAGATACACTTAAAACAGATTGCTCTATACTAGGATTTAGCGAGTCTTCAGGACTAAAGAGAGAGTTTGGGATAATTGATGCTAATGGCAAAGTCATTGTTGAAAAAAAAGAGTATATGCTTGTGTCGAAACCAATAAACGGAATGATGCGTTGGTGGAAAGAGGGAAAGAAGGAAACTATGAAATATGGATACTTTGACATCAATACCAATCAAGAAATAGAAATTGCCTCATACAGTACGTCAATGTCAAAGGAACAAAAGAAAGAGTTAGAAAAAACAATCCGTGATGAGCAACTGAAAAATTTTAATACTGGAGGTGGCTGGTTAAGTAAGAAGAAAACAGCAACATTGATGCAGATAGTTGGCGACACAGAAGATAGTAGCAGTATATACAAACAACAGACATCACATGGAGACTTTTTCGGAACTATAGCTCCTGTGGTAAAAATAAATGGTGCTGACACAACATGGTGTTTCGTTGACCGTACAGGAAAAGAAATAATGGGTGGCTTCAACTGGATAAAAGTGTCTAAAGGCAAGACCAATGAGAACGTATATTATGCTTGTAATATGCCAGACAGATATCGTATATTCACGAGTAACAATGAAGAATTGTTTGCGAACATGAAGATTCGAAACTTTAGTATGCCAGACTCACAATATGGTGACGAACAAGACTTTGGTTTGATGATAGGCGACAAATGGGGACTTTGTTCACGTAATGGTGAGACTCTGGTAAAACCGCAATATGAGACAGTACGCTCGTCAAGATACGGAATGTACCCTGTAAAGAAAAATGGTAAATGGGGATTTATTGACAGGCATGGAAAGGTGATAGTACCCACAGTGTATAATGACACGTGGAATCCAAAAGAGTATAATGCCTCAGCTGTATGGGTGCAACCACAGAAAGATGGTCCCACATATAGTTATAATATAAAGAAAAATAAACAGAACAGCACTAAATATTCAAATAACGTCAGTTCTTTCATTGACGGCATGGCGTGGGCTGTACCATACGGCAGTGAAACGAAGGAAGGATACCTGATTGACAGCGATGATATACAACTGATACAGTCTCCATTCCTATATAAATATCTTGATCAAGCAAAAATGGCTGTAAAAAATAACAATGGCAAGCCACTGTCAAAACATGAGTCAAATAAGTTAGTGCTTCGACTGAAGAGAGATACGCAGAAGGTTAAAATGGACGAGATTATACCTGCCGAAGGCTGGGACTTCTAAACAACTTATAAAATTAAACCCCCAAAACAGATAAACTACTATGAGAAGTAACATATATATAGCATTGGCATTGCTCGTTTTTGGAGTAATAGGAGCAAATGCACAGACTGATGATAATAAGCAACAGTATAGACGCAGTTCGCTTTATCAATTAATGATAAACCACACGGAACAGAAATTCGCAGATGAAATACGTGAGGTGTTCATTCAGATGCCTGTCTCGGAGCATTTTAACGACCATGATTTAGCTGTGAAAGTTCTTGATATGGATAAGAAATTAAAAGGTGCAGGGTCTGACAAGGAGAACGCAGCCGTTACAAAGTGGCTTGAAGATAATATGGTAGCAAGTCGATTAGTGGCAAAATGGTTCGATCGTGACTACTTCACTGGAAAATGCGACATGGAGATGATTAAAGAACGTGGACTGTACAATGCTTCAGCTTTTGACAAGGCAGTGGCAAGTCGCAGTGTACGTGGTAAGGCAATGTTAGAAGATGCAGGTGAAGACCTCATCGGCAACACCTTTGTTATAGTAAATGATATCAGATATGTTGATAAGGCAAAAGTAGGTCAAGCTTTTAAGATAGGTCTTTCAATAGCAGGAGCTATTTTTGGTGCAGCATCAGGCAATCAAAGTAATGCGAAGGCTTTTGACAATTTAGGTGATATAGCAGAAACCCTCAAGGGCTTCAAAGTCAAGATAAACACTTATCTGTATAAACTGGAGTGGAATGACGAGATTGCATCCAACTTCTATCAGTTCCAATATGGAGTTACAGATAACTCACCTGCAAAGGAGGCATTTGAGAAAGCACGAGGAACTTACAAGCTTACCTATGTCGGAAAACAGGAAAGCAGTGGCAGTACCACATCATTTATGGGTGTGAAACTTGATACTCCAACGGCAATGGTACGCAAGGCTTGCCAGCGAGCTGTTGATGAAAATGTAGCAAGCCTTCAGCATGACTATGAGGAGTTCCGTACAAAGAGTCCATTGATTTCTGCTGACCCTATCACGGCAGCCATAGGTCTGAAGGAGGGTATTGATGAAAAGTCAACCTTTGAAGTGCTGGAGGTAATAAAAAATGAAGATGGAACGGTGAAGTATGAGCAGGTGGCAAAGATACGACCAATAAAGAACCTGATATGGGATAATCGCTACATGGCAGAGGAAGAGGGAGCCGCAAACTCTACGCTTGGCTTTACCACTTTCAAGAAGATTAGTGGTGGTGACATATATCCTGGCATGCTTATACGTGAAACAAAATAATGTATTATAGAAATAGGAGGACAAAGATGAAAAGAAAATTTCAGTTGTTGCTAATACTGTTTGCAATGATGGCATTATCAGTAAATGTTAGTGCTGCAGACAAGAATGAAGGATTGAAGTATGACTTAGTAGGTGCTGGCGTTGGTGCACAGGGCACTTATCTGTGTAAGGTGTCAGTTTATTCAAAGAAAGGAAAAACTAAGGATGCAGACCTAAAGCGTGCTGCTGTGCATGGGGTAATATTCAAAGGCGTGGCTGGTGGTAATGGGGTAGCAACCCAAAAGCCAATGGCGAACCCTACTATAGAGTATGAAAAGGCAGACTTCTTTAAAGAGTTCTTTGCTGATGACGGACCTTATATGGCATATGCCAATGTTCAGCCAGGAAGTATAGGACGTTTTCAAACTGCAAAGAAGGAAATCTGCGTATCTGCTATCGTGGTGATTTCAAAAGATGAGTTACGCAAGTACCTGGAAAAAGCAGGTGTAGTGCGTGGCTTAGGTAGTATGTTCTAATAAAAAGAAATTGATATGAGGATAAGATTTATTATTATTTCGATATTGGCTTCCATGACTATGTCAATGCAGGCTCAGGAGATTAGAATGCCTCAGAAGCCTAAGAAGAAAGCCTTTAAAGACATCTCTATGCAAGAGAAGGGCGTATGGTTTGCTGTGGAGGCTGGTGCAGGTTCTACTGCTGAGAGTGGAATGAAGAATGCGCAGATAGCTACGGCAACTTTTACTGGAGGCTATCGCTTCAGTGAATACCTGAAAGTGGGAGCTGGTGTAGGCGGAGGATATTATTTTAACAACTCAGACATTCGCGATGCGAGCGATAGGGTCAACATTCCTGTCTATGCCCATATTAGAGGTAATATGATGACTCAGCAGTATCAGACAGCTGTGCCCTACTGGGCTTTCAGCGTAGGTGCCAGATTTAAAGATGGAGCATTCTTCAGTCCGGCAGTAGGCTTTAGGTTTGGAGAGCATCGCAGTTCATTCATTATGTCTGTAAAGTATGAGTATGGTGAGATAAAACTTATGGATGGCAAGAAATGGTGTAGTTCGTTCCATCTGTCATTCGGTTACGAAATGTAAAGAAGAAAGGGATTAAGAAATGAAGAAGAAACTGATATTATTTTTGCTTGCTGTAACGAGTGTTACTACAGGCATGGCTCAAAAGACCTCGGTTTATGCCTATACTAACAATACACTGGAATGCCTGGGAACTGATTTGGACGGCTCGCAGACAATACGAGTGTCAGGCATAGGCAGAACACGTGCGGCTTCTCGTGAGCAGTGTAGAAAGAATGCAGTGTGGGCTGTTATATTTAAAGGTGTTACTGGTGGTATAGGTAATTGCAATCTACGTCCGCTGATCAATGAGCCTAATGCTGCTGAAAAGTATGAAGATTATTTCAACATCTTCTTTACTGACAATGGAGAATATCTGAAGTATTGTTCTATGGAGGACAATAAAAAGTACTCACAGAAGAAGGCTAAGGCGAAGACACATGCAAACTATACATATACAGTGCGCGTTCTTCGTCCTGAACTTCGTCAGCGACTGATAGACGACGGTGTATTGAAGAAAGAATAAAGTATAAAGTATAAAGTATAAAGAATAAAGAATATGGGTAAGAGAATATTTTTAAACATAGCTATGCTGTTTGTATGCTTAGCTATGATGGGACAAGCTAAGAAACCTGCACTGATGGTCTTTCCAAGCAATGTGTGGTGCAGTACCAATAATTGCATGACAACCTTTAATAATCAGGGTGTGACAGAATACGTTCCTGATTACAATAAGGCTCTTAACACCAATGCTGACCTCTCAGCTGTCATCTCAAAGATTGGTGGACTTATGTCAGACAGAGGTTTCCCACTGAAAGACTTGGGACAGACTATGCGCTCTCTCAATAATAATAATGCCCTAAACAGTGTTTCGGTAAGCAGAAGCTCAGGAGCCAAGATACAGGAGAGTCCGCTTGACCGACTAATGCGTGTGGCAAAATGCGATATACGTCTTGAGGTGGAGTGGACGGTAAGTCAGATTGGTCCAAAGAAGCAGGTACGCTATGTGCTGAAAGGACTTGATGCCTATACCAACACTCAGGTGGCTGAGGCAAGCGGAGTGGGACCACAGTCTTTCTCTGCTGATGTGCCAGTGTTGCTCGAAGAGGCTGTGATTGACAAGATGGACGGTTTCTGCTCACAGTTGCAAGCTCATTTTGACGATATGCTGGAGAATGGACGTGCAATACTGATAGACATTCAGGTGTTTGACGGAGCAGGCGTTGACCTGGAGAAAGAATATGATGGCAAGGAACTCATTGACATTATTGACGACTGGTTTAATGACAATACGGTAAGCCATCGCTACAACCGTGTTGACAACACTGAGACAATGGCTAAGTATGATGATGTTCGTATGCCTTTGTTTGATGTAAACAACAAGGCTATGGATGCTCGTCAGTTTGCCAACAAACTTGTCAAGTTCTTAAAGTCAGCACCATACAATATTCCTGTCAAAATATTCAATCGAGGTCAGGGATATGTAATGTTAGCTTTGGGTGAAAAGTAATAACTTTAGCAAGATTACCATTATGAAAAAACTTAAGAATATTTTATCGGCATTCTTAATGCTGACATTTACAGTAGCTGCAAATGCTCAGGACTGTGAGATGCAGATGGCCGTTGTGGTTGATGATCAGTTGGCAGGCATTCCAATCGAGTCACAGGGGGTATTGGTAAATTCCCTTGAGAGGATAATCTCGTCAAACGGCTTGACAAAGGATGTAACGTTTGCTCAGTTCCTGCTGACAGCAAAGGTTGAAGAACTGGATAAGCACATAGTAGCAGGTCCTCCGAAGCAGCATGTACAAAACCTCGGCATAACACTCTATGTAGTAGATGCCATTAGCGGACAAAAGTACGCAAGCACCTACACAGAAGTTGACGGAGTAGGTAAGAGTGAACAGAAGAGCTATAATAACGCCATACAGAATCTACGTCCGCAAAGTGATAAGGTCGTAGCATTTATGCAGAGCGCAAAAAAGAAAATTATAGCTTATTATGACAAGAACTATCCTACCCTGATAAAGGAGGCTCAGACAAAGGCAAGCTTCAAGCAGTATGAAGAGGCACTGGCATTAATATGCACCGTGCCCATCTGCAGTAAAGGCTATGCTGAAGCTATGCGAGCAGGACTGAAGATCTATGACAAATACATCGACAGACATGGTATCCTGCTTCTCAATAAGGCAAAGGCTATATGGGCAGCAAATCCAACTGACGTGGGTGCCATTGAGGTTGCAGAACTTATAGGACAGATAGACCCCACCGCTTCATGCCACAAGGAAGCGATGCAGTTCTTGCAGACAGTGCAGAAGCAAACACGTGCAGATATAGAATATGAAACCCATAAAAAGTATGAAGACCAGATTGACCTTGAGAAACATCGCATAAATGCTATTAAGGCAATAGGTGAGGCATACGGAAAAGGACAGCAAACTCATATTAATATAATGAGGCTATAAAATATAAAGGCGGTTGGAATGATTCCAATCGCCTTTATATTGTATATGCTGAGAATGCTACTTTTGACTTTACCACCTTAGAGAAGGTTAGAGTTGGCAACTTCTACTTTGGCATGTTTATTAAAGAAAGGTGTAAAATTTTTATGTCTTTCAAAGAGGCTTATTTGCTAAGCTTTTTCCATAGCCAGAGAACTACCACTGCTCCGCAAACGGAGGTGATGAGTTCGCCGAGCCAGTTGAAGGCTGGACCTATGCCGAGTAAGCCGAAGAGGGTGCCACCTACGAAACCGCCGATGAGACCTAAGAGAAGGTCGATGATGCAACCCTTGCCTTTTCCGTTTGTAATCTTGCTGGCAATAAAGCCTGCAAGAATACCTGTGATTATTCCTATTATCATATTGTTAAAGATTTGAGTATTGTCTTAGAAAACCATCATTATGGGCAAACGTGCCTGAAGGCGGTTGCGCTGGGCATTTCTGCGAACGTCGAGTATGGGCTGATACATGTTGCCGAGTATCTGATGCAGTTCGGCATCCAGATAGGTGCCTTTGTTTGTAGCACTGCTAAGCAGGTCGTCATACCACGGAGTGGGTTCAGGATAGTTTACTGAGTGGTACTCCTTCAGTTTGGCAAGTTCAGCAGCCTTCTTTATGGCATCATCAAGTGAGCCGAGTTTGTCAACAAGTTTTATGGGCTGTGCGTCAGTGGCAAGCCAAACACGTCCTTGTGCTATGGCGTGAACCTGGTCGCGACTCATTTTGCGTCCGTCAGCCACTATGCCGAGGAATGTTTCATAGCCTCTGTCAACGTAGGTCTGCATGAAGCGTATCTCCTCAGCATTGTCTTTGCCCACAATAAGGTTTTCCTCGAAGTCGGTATAGCGGTTGGTCTTAGTGCCGTCGAAGGTGATACCTAATTTGTCTGTGGCAAGTTCGCTGAAGTTGGGCACAAGTCCGAAGATGCCTATGCTGCCTGTTATAGTGGTAGGCTCAGCGAATATGTAGTTAGCTGGAGCACTAATCATATAACCGCCAGAAGCTGCCAGTCCGCCCATTGAAACTACTACTGGCTTTTTTGTCTTCAGCATTTTCACGGCACGCCATATCTGTTCAGATGCCACAGCACTGCCTCCAGGCGAATTGACTCGCAACACCACTGCCTTCACCTCATCGTCTTTGGCAAGTTTGTTGAGGTCTTCAACCGTCTCGCTGCCTATTATGCAGTGCTCCGTGGCAAAGAGGCTTGTCTGTTCATCTATTATCTCACCGTAGGCATAATACACGGCTACCTTGCCGCCTTTTTCTTCCTCAGGGCAGGGCAGATCCTTCATGTCTGCCAAGGTAAGCTGGTTGATATCTTCATCCTCTGCTATGCCGAGTTTACGCTTGATTACGCGCTTTATCTCGTCAGGATACATTAGACGGTCGATGAGGTTGCCCTTGCGATAGTCCTCTGGGTTGGCAAAAGCTAAGATGCTGTCGCTCACCATCTTATCTATCTGACTTGCTGTAATCTTACGGCTCGTGGCAATGTCGTTGAGCCAATGCTTCCATATTCCCTTCTGGTAGGCGAGTGTCTGTTCGCGGTTTTCGGCACTCATGTCCTTACGAGTTACACTCTCCACTGCGCTCTTGTATTTTCCCACGCGCACAGTCTGATACTTTATGCCGAGCTTGTCATACAGTCCCGTCATGAACTGCTGCTTGCCTCCTATGCCTTTAAGTTCTATTATTCCTGTGCGGTTGAGGAACACAGAGTCGGCTGCAGAAGCCACATAGTATGCTGCCTGAGTATATCCGTCGGCATAGGCAAAAATCCACTTGCCACTCTTCTTGAACTCCTTGAGAGCATCCCTTATCTGCTGGGCTGTAGCAGGTGAGTCAAACAAGGCTGTTCCGCCCTCAATGTATATGCCCTTGATGTTCTTCTCCTTTGCAGCCTTGCGTATGCTCAGCGTGATGTCGTCAAGTCCCATCATTGACATGTCGCCCTTGCTCATCAGCATGTCGAGAGGGCTGTCTTCCTTGCCTCGCTCATCAATGAGCCCATCAAGCTTCAGCACGAACACAGAGTTGTCCTTCACCTCCGTTGTCGAGGAACCTGATGCTGCCATGCCTGCGATAACAGCAATAAACACTATTCCCGTTATGAGGGAGAAAACCAGCAGACCGCAGACGGTTGCCAGCATGTATTTAAGAAAATTTTTCATTATTATTCGTATAACATGTAATTTCTGGGCAAAGTTACGAAAAAACGAGCGCAGAACAAAATAAAATTTTTTGTTTTTTATGCCGAGTGCATTGTAACTTATCTAAAGTTACGAAAAAAATGTATAATCAGCAGGTAGCATGACACTTTTTAACCCAAACAAAAAATAGCACAACGGATGTATTCCGCTGTGCTATTGCTTTATTCTTTATTCCCTCCATGAGTGGGAGGGAAGGGGAGAGACGATTAGTTGTTCTCTGGACGGAGCTTACGAACAGTCTCAGCTGTGCGCCACATCTCAGAGTCGTGGAGAGCCTTGAGTTCCTTCTCCAGACCTACACGATAGTCAGGCTTAGAGTTAGCGTCGATAGAAATCTGAGCCTCGTTACCAGACTTAACTGAAGCGTAAAGCTTCTCAACTACTGGCTTACATGCATCGTGGAATGGACCCATCCAGTCGAGTGCACCACGCTGTGCTGTTGTAGAGCAGTTAGCGTACATCCAGTCCATACCCTTCTCAGCGAAGAGAGGCATGAGTGACTGAGTGAGCTCCTCAACTGTCTCGTTGAAAGCCTCAGATGGTGTGTGACCGTTCTCACGGAGTACCTCGTACTGAGCAAGGAGCAGACCCTGGATAGCACCCATCAGAGAACCACGCTCACCAGTGAGGTCAGATGTAGCCTCGCGCTGGAAGGTTGTCTCGAAGAGGTAACCAGAACCGATACCGATACCGAGAGCAAGAGTACGATCGAGTGCCTTGCCTGTAGCGTCGTTATAAACTGCATATGAAGAGTTAAGACCACGACCCTCGAGGAACATAGTACGGAGTGATGTACCAGAACCCTTAGGAGCTACCATGATAACGTCGATGTCCTTAGAAGGAACGCAACCTGTGCGGTCAGACCATGTGATAGCGAAACCGTGAGAGAAGTAGAGAGCCTTACCAGGAGTGAGGTACTTCTGGAGAGTAGGCCATACAGACATTACAGCTGCATCAGAGAGCAGACACATAACGATAGTACCCTTCTCGGCTGCCTCCTCGATAGAGAAAAGAGTCTCGCCTG
>JAEEGL016581893.1_pt1 | contig 45204 bp, 33 predicted proteins | sample 9134231 | NCBI WGS metagenome assembly JAEEGL01 (sample SAMN16246548, study PRJNA631951) | gut metagenome | biome: gut microbiome; feature: rumen; material: fiber-attached | host: Bos | place: Iran: Karaj | collected 2018-10 | reverse complement strand
TGTTAATAAAGATATTTCCGAATTGTATAAAATAGATATAGATAAATATTATATAGCAGGTGTACCTGAAATATCAAGTTATATTCATAAGAAGAGACTTAAGTTAAAAAATCAACAAGAATACATAAATGCAGGTATAATGTTAATAAATGCTAAAAAGTGGGAAGAAGACAATATTGAAAAAAAATTGTTTGATTATTTAAAAAATCCTACTTTTAAATTAGTACATAATGATCAAGATGTTTTAAATTTGGTATTAAAATCAAAGATTAAATATTTACATCCTAAATATAATTTTCAAGAAATAATTGATTATTCTATTCCCTCTCCATACGATAAAAAAGAATATAAAGAAGCTAAAAAAAATCCTGTAATAATACATTTTGCAACTGCAAAAAAACCGTGGATGGCAAATTGCAATGTGGAATATACAAATCTATACAGAGAATACTACAAAAAGTCACCTTGGAGAAACAAATATTATAAATTTTTGCCATATATCTTTATTAACAACATTAATGAAACATTTAAAAAAAATACTTCTTTGGGAAATGAATATTCATATTGGCAAAATTATTTAAATTTTAAAGAACTATATGATAATTTTAACACCACTAGTGTTGATTTAGGTACAATTCGTACCACTATATCAGAAATTTCCATAGATAACAGGTTATATGACAACAGAATAAAAAGCATTAATAAAAAAATTATAGAGCTTGATGCTGATATCAAAGCAATAAATAAAAAAATAGATAAAATTTTTGAGCAATTTTCAGATTCTAATTTATAGAAATAATCCTCAATTCTTTATTAGCTATAAATGTATTCTATCTGCGAATAATTCATTGTGATTTGGATATAATTCGGTATAGTGTTGCTTTATTTGATCTAAATCTTCTTGGGTATATTCACTGATTTTTTCATATATTAATGCTTTTACATTATTATCTAAATCAAATGTTTTTATCAATTTATAATGTTGACCGATATATGAATCAGAGTTTATTACACTTTCATTTAAATATATAATTACTTCTTGACCCTTTTTCAGATGCGTTTCTGTCGGATTTGTAGCAATTATATAATCTGCTTTTAAAAAATTATTAGAGAAACCATGCCATAAATCCACATCAGATGAACTCATTAAATTTGGGCTAGCTATTTTTACTATTGGCATTTTTGCACTACATAATATACTAAAATTCAATCCCCACCCACTAGCAGTTGTATAAAAATTTTTATTTGGCTTACTATTTATATAATTAACTATTTCTTTTATTGTTGGGATATCATTGCGTATTAAAGGATTATATTTTGCTGAAAAAATTTTAGCATCTATTACATATTGTGGTTTTTGAATATATGAATAATGAAAATTCAGAACATAAAACAATACACATATTATTTGTATAATATTTATAATTTTTTTTAATGTAGGATGAATACCTGAAATTTTTATAATAAAAACGGATAAAACAATTATAGATATAGGAATACTCAGAATCAATCTATGATGAGGTCCCATTACTTCATATAAAGAAAATATGAAAAGCTCTGAAATTATTAAAACTAGTATATATATTTGTTTTACAAAAAGATTATAAATAGATATACTACATAAACCTACAAATAAAGCTATGAAAATATACAAATAACTATAACTCAATGATAATTCATTAATTTTATATAGTAGTGAACTATTATATGCACTATACATCTCCATATAATTTGTCGTAAATACTCTGCTAATAAAATTAGGGAATAATATCAATAATATTAATAAACTAAAAATACCCATTGTTAATATATTAAAGAATATATTTATTAAAACTTGTTTATTTTTAACTTTTATATATTCAACTATAGCCTTTAGGAAAAATGCTATAACATAGCCAATTATAAAGAAAATGGTATATCTTCTTGATATCCAAGAAAGAAGGAAAAGAAGCCCTATTGCACTACTTTGCGAAAAAGAATATTTTTTTATATCAAAATTTAAAAAAATATATATCAAAATAGAAAAAGGTAATAAATATGCAATATCTATATATCCGTAATATAAAGCATAATAATTTGCAGGAAACATAACTGATAAAATAAATAACAGAACAAACAAATTTCCATATTTACCGTCAGTATTATCCTGCATTTTTAAAATGGTTAATACTTGTACAATTAAAGCAGGAATCAAAAACATTATTTGATTAATTAAAATATATTTTATATATGAATATCCAAACAATTTTAAAGGTAAAGATATTACATGAGGTAAGAAAATGTTAAATTCTTCATTGTTAATAGAATATATAAGATTCCGAATAATATCGAAAAAACTATTTGAAAAAACATCTTTCATAGTGTTTATGGAATAATCCCAATATGCAGCAATATCCCAAAAATATATAAATTGATCTTGTTTTTTCCAATATACGGTAAGCACCAGAGATAATATAATCGTAATTATAATTCCCAGTTTATGCCATAAAGATAAACTTTTATATACTTTTTTTACAAAGTCTATAGTATTTCCCTGTAAAAATGCATATAAACAAATCCCGTAAAATAAAACTATAAAAAATAAACTGCTTAAATAATGTGTCATAATATGTAATTAAGCCTTATATAAACTTTCCTTTTGGGGATTTTTTCATACCAAAGTAACTAAAAAGAGATTTTAAAAATAGGAGGAGGTGGGATTCGAACCCACGGTACGCTCGCACGTACGACGGTTTTCAAGACCGCTCCGATCAACCGCTCCGGCACTCCTCCGTTACGTATCATTATATTAATAAAAAAGATTTTAATTGTAAAGTACCTATTTATACATTAGGATTTTTTATGGCTTATCTCCCATAACTTATGCTGCGACTCTTCTACTATTTCTACCCAGTTATTATATGCTTTTTTAATTTCTTCTCTTGTTACCGTAAATGGCTTCAATTCCATTGTTTTGCCGAATTTTTTCTTTTGTTCTTCAATCCATTTAGTTCTGGATTCTCTGCTAACCAGATTTTTCAACTCTTTTATATATTGTTTTCTGGCTTCTCCAAGTTGAGGAACTTGCTCTATTACTTTGTTCTCGCAAACATCTTCTAATGCGAATGTCACAAGTACATAATTTTCATCAGATGAAACGGATTTTCTAAATTCATCAGAATACATATCTATTCCTGTTAAACTTTTTATTATTTTATCCGTATCTCTGTCTTTATAAGTACACTTTGTTGCAAGCATTAAAACATCTTCCGTTTTATATCTTGCTCTAAAATTTATATTATTTGTATTAACACAAGAAATTTTCATAATATATACCCATACTATGAAAATCCCCTGAATATTTTTTTTGCTTATTAAATAATATTTTCTTTTATTGCTTTTACAGCAGCTTGAACCCTGTCATCTACACACAGCTTTTGCAATATACTACATACATGCGCCTTTGCAGTATGAACACTGACTATTAATTCTTTTGCAATTTCGGTATTACTTTTACCGTTTACAAGATGTTTCAATACCTCAAGTTCTCTTTCCGTTAACTGCGCTCTTGCATCTTGAACATTGTTTGATTGAACTAATGATACATTTTCCGGTCTGGGAAAGAAATTTAATGCAGCGGAGGAAACTCCTGAATCTACCCAGCAAGCACCTTCTGCCACATTTTTAATTACTAAAGATAATGTCTCGGGTGAAATATCTTTTAAACAGTACGCATTTGCACCTGCACCTAATGCGGCTATAACTTCTTCTCCGCGCTCATGTGAAGTTAAAATGATTATTTTTGTTTTCAATCCCAAGTCTTTTACTTTTATGGTCGCTTCTAAACCGTTCATGCCAGGCAATCCTAAATCCATTAATACGACATCCGGTTCTAATTTTTTAATCAGCTCAATGCCTTCATTTGCATCTTCTGCTTCCCCAACTACATCTATATGTTCGTATTCATTCAGTGTAGACTTTAATCCTATCCTTGTAAGTTTATAATCTTCTACTATTACAACTTTTACCAATGATTTTTGTTCTAATGTTTCTGACATTACGCAGCCTTTCTCTCTGATATTAAAAAGTCTGTACTCTCTGAGTACAGAATTATATTAGAACAATCATTATTTTCATTAAATTAATCATCTGGCTATTTATACCTAGCCACTAGAGTTATATTTTTTTATTAATAATATCTGTCTTTGCTCTTAGAGCCGATGCCCAATACATCTACAGCAAGTGTTCTTACCCAATCTGCAGCAAGCAGTCCGCCTGCTACGGTACCTGCAGTCTTTAATGCTTTATTTCCACTCTTCATTCCAAGTAAAGTTGCCGCACATAAACCAATTCTTGGTAAATTATTAATTACGGTTTGACCGAAACCTTGTGCATATCCTTTTATTTTCGTCCAGAAATGGAAACAAGGTGATGCCATTTGCCCGTAGAAGAAACCTTTCTTTAATTGGGAGACAGTTGCACTTGAACTGTTCGATTGCATATACTGTCTGTTCATATTCATCAGTCTGTCGCCTGATGCAACTTCATCTAATGAATATGCCCGTTCTCTTCCGTTAATATGTGAATCATATACAAGACTTGCAGCAGTTGCAGCACCTAATATTCTTGAACCAACTTGTACCGGACTTCCCGACACAAATGACTTTGCCGCTCCTGCTACTGCTTTACCTATTTTTACTAATGAAACTGCCATATTTACCTTACTTTTCTTATTTTATTATCTTCTTAATTATTATTTACTGTCAACCTCGTTTCTGAAGTTTTCAGTAATGCTTTGTTTGCCATTACGGCTTCCTGTCCGAATAATTTATCAGAACTTTGTAATCTCGTTAGTAACTCAACCGTATTTTTATCTCCGTGAGCACTGCCTGATGAAATTACACTCATTGCCATTAATCTGTTTGAAGCATCAGGATCCATTAACGCGATATTTAATAATGCCGTTAATGCCGGATCGTCATATCTTGAATCATCTTCTTCAAAACGTTTAATAATTTCTTTTATACCGTTCCTTCTGATATTTTTATCGCCACTCTTTACATAGCTTTCCAGAGTTTTAATATAATCATTTGTTAACTCAACAATATTCTTTGTCTTTTTTGAATTTCCGTCTTTTCCGTCATCTCCTATTGGAGTATTTGCTATAGTCATTGATTGTTGAGGCTGTACGTTATTAGCAGGTGCTAAAGGAGTTTGCGCCATTGGTGCGGTTTGGGGAACTTGTCCCTGAACTCCATATGTTGCATTTGCAGTTGGTCCCCCTACTGCTGACGGATTATAAATATATATGTTAACTCCCGAAGCAGGTTGTTGCTGTCCGGGATATATTGAAGTTTGAGGATAATTGTATATTTGAGCATTATTAGGAGTACCGACAGAAACCGTTTGAGGCTGTATTTGAGGTACTACAGCACCATTAGAATAATTATACAAAGGCGTTCCTGCCGATGTATTATATGGAATATTATTAGTTTGCGGAATTTCTGACATAATAATCCTTAGTCCTTACTCATATTTATAAACACATGATTTTGAAAAAACATGCTAGTTTTATAAATTTTTTTTTAAAAATTGTAACAAATCTAAAAATGTATTATTCTATAATTATATTTAGGAGAATAGATATGGATAAAAAAATAATAATCGGTTCTGACCACGCAGGATTTAATCTCAAATCCAAAATAATAACATTTCTGGAAGAAATGGGGTTTGATGTCTGCGATGCAGGTGTAAATTCTCCTGAACCGTTTGATTATCCGTATATAGCAAAAGATGTTGCTAATAAAGTTGCAAACAAAGAATTTTCGAGAGGAATTCTTATTTGTGGAACAGGCATAGGAATGTCCATTACCGCTAATAAAATAAAAGGAATTCGTGCTGTCGTATGTTCTGATACAACCTCGGCAAAATTATCAAGACAGCATAATGACGCCAATATTTTATGTTTTGGGGAACGCATAGTCGGCGAATATCTTGCTAAAGATATCTGCAAAGTATGGCTTGAAACAGAATTTCAAGCTGAAAGACATTTAAAAAGAGTTAACCTTATAGAAGGTTAATTTTCCGTACTTAATATTTTAGATACAGCTCCTTCTACTGAAGTTTCATAAGGTATTATATCTTCCAAATATGCGGTTGATAATGCCTCTTTGATTTCCATAGACGGATTTACAAGAACGAATTTTCCTCCGTTTTCGGCACAGGTTTTGTATATGTCTGCAAAAATATATGCATTATCGGAATCAAAATTTGTAATTTTCCTTAAATCAAACAATACATGTTTTATGCCTGTATATATTGCTGAATTTATATTTTGAATTATTGATTCAAATACTTTTGATTCATTAAATCTGTTTAATGTATATGCAACAATATTGTTATTTATTACATATTTAGTAAATGCAACATTTTTATCGGCTTGGAAAGAAGTACTTAAGTATTTAAGCAATTTTGTATGCCAATCTTTATCTTTTTGTATATAAAAATCAGCACCCGTTTCATAACATTTATCAATTAATGAAGTGTCATCTGTCCCTGATATAACAACAATTTTTCCGGCAGAACCGATTTCTTCTCTTCTTTTTACTGCTGCTTGAATTAAGTCAAGTCCGTCCGAACTGTCAGGAATAAATAAATCAATTATTACACAGTCAAATTGTGCCTTTTGAAGTTCTGACAATGCTTCTTCTTTATGTCTTGCTATTCTCGGATTTATACCTATTCTTTTTAAAACAGTACTTAATTGATATATAGACAATTCTAAATCATCTGCTATAAGTATTTTTTTATCGGCAAGAGAATCTATTTTTATTTCCGCAGAAAAAGAATATATTTTTCTTTCTATAGCAATTAAAGCTTCAGAAATATCGCCCGCTGTTATTTCCTTTCCGTTCAGTTTATCTTGCATTGAAGCAAGTTCAAACAGTTTATTTAATTGTTCATCTGTAATATTCATTGTGCACCATTTCCCAGATATAATAATAACTTATTACAAATATTAACATTTTTTTTTATATATTACAATCAAACTTTCTGTGTATTTTAAATTATAAAAAATTAAGTATTGTTTCATTAAATTTCATTTTTATGGCAAACAAATGACAAAAAATATATTTTAATGTTTTAATGTTATTGATAAGCATGCGTAAAGTAAAAATTAAGTACCTGATGAAAGTAAGATGAATATGAAATTTAATCCGATTTTTAAGATGTTTACATTAGTTCTTTTATTTATTTTCGGAACTATAATTCCTGTGTTCGCTGAAGAAATTGAGCCTAATATTCTTTCAAAAATTATAGTAGAAGAACCTGTAGACAATAATTTTAACGTAAATCTTATATTTGAAGAACCCTTTATCGGAAATGCATTTCTTCAAAAAAGATATAACGGTTCGTATGATATCTTTATTCCTGAAGCTTATGCAAACAAAAAAGGCGTAAAGGTTATATATAAGGATATAAATAATAAGCCGAATATAAAATTCAACATAGGTGAATCCGCATATATAAAATCTAATGACGAGTCGTCTTATGTAAAAATATCTGTTGATATCATAGGCAATTATACTATTCAACTGTATTCTAAGACTATAGAAGAAATTAAAGGAGAGCCATACTCCCCTCAATTTAATAAATTTAATGTTATTTCATTTTTAATATTAGCTTTGGCAATATTCCTTTTATATAAGGCATATTGCGGAGTAAGACAGAACGGATATAAATTTTCTAATATGGAACCAAGAAGAAGGTATATTCCGCCGTCAAGAATATCTGAAGAAGAGTCTGAAAATCAATATGAGCAAGAGCTGCCTCAAATGCCGGCATACGATATTACTAAACCGAGATATGCGGACAGACCAATAGAAATGACTATGCCTATGGTAAAAGACATACCTGTTCCGGATGAAAGAGTATTGCCGAAATTGAATATTAAAAAGTCTATGAAACCGACAGAAGGTGAATCATTCAGTTGTTTTGACCTTCCGTTTGCAGGTGAGTTAGATAATGCCATTTCTTCCGATGAAATGCAAAATACTATTCGTCAAGCATCTTTAGCTCAAAAAGAAAAAGCTGCAAAATCGAAAGCTACTAATCCTATTGCGAAAGCGAAAGAAGAAGCTGCTGAACTCGAACTTCCAATTGCAGAAGAACCCGCAAAAGAAAGAGATAAAAACCAACCGGAATTGCTGTCAGAACTTAGAATTACTCCAAGAAAAGGTTTTTATTTGACCACTATAGGTTCTACATTTGCATTGTTTGGTTTTGTTGATTCAAATGTTTATCTTTTAAAGAAATTTAGTGATTTATCACAAATAAATCTTCAAGCTCGTTTCTATGACAGACAAAAAACAGGTGATTTGTATATAGTAAGACTTGATTCTTATAAAGCAATGGTAGAAATATCAGACACAGGAATAAAAGAATTGTCAGTTCTGTAATATTATGAAATCAAAAGCATTTCTTATAATATTCATATTTATATTATTATGTTTTTCATTTATCGGTATTAAATCTAATACCGATAATGTTGTCTTAAAGTTTTCTTCGTGGGGTTCACAAAGCGAATTAGAAGTTCTAAAATCCGTAATAACTGATTTTGAAAACGAACATAAAAACATAAAGATAGATTTTATACATATTCCTCAAAATTATTTTCAAAAAATACATTTGCTGTTTGCTTCAGGACTAGAACCTGATGTTTTGTTTATGAATAATCAAAATATTCAATTGTATATAAAAGCAAATCTTTTAACTGATTTATCCGAATATTTCGAAAATACAGAGCAGACTTTCTTTAATGAAGCTCTTGATTGTTTTAAAGACGGAAACAAATTATATGCAATTCCCAGAGATATTTCAAATTTAGTCATTTATTATAATAAAGATATTCTAAAAAAAACAGGAGTAAAACTTTCTCAAAAAATACAGACTATAGATGAATTAAAGACGATAACGGAAGAACTTACTACAGATACAAACTGGGGCATAAATTTTGAAGAAAATCCGCTATTTTGGTTATATTATTTGGCATCAAACGGAGGAGGAGTTCTTTCTGACGATAAAAAATCAGTAATAATCAATTCAAAAGAAAGTCTTTATGCGTTAAATTTGTATTCCGATATGATTAATAAATATCATATTATGCCTACAAAAGCACAAATAGGAAGTATGACATCTGCTCAAATGTTTATAAACGGGAAACTTGCAATGTACCTGGGCGGAAGGTGGATGGTTCCGAAATTCAGAGAAACATTAAACTTCGACTGGGATATAATTGAATTTCCTTCATCTCCCGAGCATAAAGTATATGTCGATGCTTCAGGCTGGGCAATTGCAAAAAATTCAAAACATAAAGAAGAAGCCGTAGAATTTATAAAATATTTATCATCTGCAGAAACTATATCAAAATTTACTAAAAGCGGTTTAATTGTTCCTGCAAGAATAGACATAGCCCAAAGTCCGATATTTCTTGAAAATAATAAAAAACCATTAAATAATATCGCTTTTATAAATATGCTTAACCAAGCAAAACCTACACCAGTAAATAAACAATACAGCTCTGTTAATGATATACTTATAGAAAAATCACAAAATCTTTTTTATGGCGATAAAAGAGCGGAAGATATTTTTGATGATAAAACCGTAAAAGAAATTGAGAACTTATTATAATGGAAATTGCAGATAAAATATTTAAATTAAAAGAAAATCAAACAAGCATTAAAACAGAAATTTTTGCAGGACTAACAACATTTTTTACAATGTCATACCTTTTAATATTAAGTCCGAAATTGCTTGAGATTGCAGGTATGAATTTAGCCTCTACTATAACGGTAACAGCATTAATTACATTTATCGGCAGTTTACTTATGGCTTTTATTGCCAATAAACCTTATGCAGTTGCGCCATTTTTAGGAGAAACTGCATTTATTGCATATACAATCGTGGGATTACTCGGATTTTCCATAAAAATATCGCTGGCGGCTATACTTATATGCGGTATCTTGCTGTTTATTATGACTCTTACAAATATAAGAACATATATAGCAGAACAAATACCGGAAAATATTAAAATATCGTTCTGCTGCGGTCTGGGTTTGTTCTTTATTTTTATTTCATTAAAAGCTATCGGAATAGTTAATTTTACGACTAAGACAATACCTATAGAGGCAGGTAATTTTACAACCGTTCCGGTTTTATTAGGAATATTTTGCTTCCTATTGATGATAATATTAATTAAAAGAGGCATTAAAGCGGCGGTTCTTATCTCAATAGCAACTACAACAATATTAGGAATAATATTTGGCGATGTCGAATTACCTAAAACAATTATATCCCTTCCTTCCGGTATTTCATCATCCTTTATGCAGACAGATTTTTCACAATTATTTAATATAAAATTTTTACCTGTATTATTTGTGTTTTTCCTACTTGTAAATATTGATACTGCCGGTGCAATTATAGGTTTGGATTATAAATTGGGGAATAAATCGGATTATAAAAAGGCTATGATAGCCGATTCATTAGCTGTAATTCTAGCACCTATTTTAGGAACTACCACTCCGGGGGCATATATTGATTCAATGACAGGCATTTCAGCAGGAGGCAGAACAGGGTTAACCGCGCTTACCGTTGGTATTCTTTTTATGACAGGACTTTTGTTTACTCCGCTTATTATAATTATTCCTCCATATGCATATGCACCTGCTCTATTGTATGTCGGTATTTTAATGACTTCGGTTATAACTAAAATAGATTTTAATGATATATCCGAATTCGCACCTGCAGTTTTAACAATAAGCATTATGATTTTTACCTATAATATAGGTCTTGGTATTATTTCTGCATTTATAACTTATCCGATTATTAAACTTTTATGCGGGCAAAAACAACAAACAAACATAGTCACTTGGATTATGTTTGCAGTCTCGGTTATTTTCTTTATTATATATCCGTACTAAATGTTCAAAAGTACGAATGTATTGAATTTTTTGCGTCTGTTTAAGAATGATAATAAATTTTTCATATATACCTCTATATATAAAAAGTATATATTCATCCGAATATTGACTTTTTGAACACTATTATTAAGTAATATTACATAAATTCAACATAATTTATAAAAAAGCTAAAGGAAAATTTGTAATCACCGATAAAAAAAAATATACCCTGTAAGGAGAAATTATGTCCAAAACAAAATTACTTGAATTTACGAATATAGAAATAAGTTTTGACGATGTTTCATCAGTTCAAAGAATGCTTTCAGAAACATTTTATGATGACAGTTTTAATAAAATTAATTATATGAATATCAAAAAAAATAGTGATATGAATTTACCCAAACTTAAATTATCAAATCAAAACGGAAGTTTGGAATTTATTTCTATAAATAAAAATAAGGCAAATAGCATAAGTGAAGAAGAATTTTTTGAAATAATAGGTGTTACAACGAAAGGAATTTCAAAGAGAAGCGGAAAGTATCAAGAGAAATTATACGGATTATATCTAGTAGCTAAATCCAAAAATGACAAAGGTTTTATGAAAGATATTTTTGATAAAGCTATTGTATTTAAAAACAATCTTAATTATGTAAAAATGCTTACTCAAAAGCCTTTATTCAGAAAAAATTGGAGAAAAAATTACGGAAATATTTCTCCCGTAAAAATGTTTAAAGACACAGGAAATTTAAGAATATTCAATATTATAGCCGAATAAATTAATAAGAAAAAAGCCGAAAAGAAGGTAATTAAGCGAACTAAAGGCGAAGGAAAGAAGCAGAAAACTGCTTCTTTTTTTTAATAATGTTATAATTTAATTAATGAAAAAAGTTATATTTATAATTGTACTTATTATATTTTGTATGGGTATGTGCTGTTTGCATTCAATACCTGATAATGATTTATGGGCAAGACTTATTGCCGGTTCACATATAGTTGAAAAATTAAGCATAATAAAAAACGATTTTTTATCTTATACACCGACACACCCTTGGTATGACCATGAATGGGGTGCAAGTGTATTTTTCTATTTAGCATTAAAGCATTTTGGAGACAAAGGATTAATTCTTTTGCAGGGAATTCTTGCCGCATTAAGTCTTATTATTTGTTTTAGAACCGTAGAATTACGAAAACCGCATAGCACAAAACCATATAATATATTGTATTTTGCAGTTATGTTCATAGCGGCAGAAAGCACTTTCGGTAATACTGTCCGCTGTCTAATGTTTACCTGTGTATTTTATTCGCTATTTCTATACATATTAGAAAAGGCAAGATTATCTGAAAGCAAAAAAATATTAATATGGCTGCCTATTATAATGGTTATATGGAGCAATATTCACGGCGGATGTATAAGCGGACTCGGTTTGATTGCCATCTATATCGCAGGTGAATTTTTAAATAAAAAAACATTCAAGGAATATATATATACATTTTTAGGTTGTATTGCAGCATTATTTATTAATCCGTACGGATTTGAATATGTAAAATTTTTGTTTTTTGCAGCAGCAATGGACAGAAGCTACATAACTGAATGGGTAAGTTCTTTCCACCCCAAATATGCAAATGAATATTTGAAATATAAGTTTTACATTGTATTTATGCTCCTTATACAAATAATTTATTTTATAAGAATAAAAATTAATTATGAAAAACTTGATAAGACAAAATTACTATTAATAATCACAATGGCATATCTCTCAATTACCCACGTACGCCATCAGGTATTATTCATATTTACCGCAGGAGTATTTTTGTATGATGAATTTTATACTCTGTTTAATGATTTAATATATTTAATAAGGAAAAAATTAAACCTTGATAATAAAGAGTTTATAAACTCATTTTGTACGGTAAAAGATGTTTTTATATGCGTTTTATTGCTGATTGTTTCTCTTCCGCCATTATTAAATACAAAACAAATCCGTATAACGGAAACAGAATACCCAAGATATGCAATTGAATTTATAAAAATAAATAATTTAAAAGGAAATTTATTTGTTAATTTTGACTGGGGAAGTTATGCCGCATATAAATTGTATCCTAATAATTTAATAGTAATGGACGGAAGATATGAAGAAGTATATGACCCTTCTTTGTTGATGCAGCTTTATGATTTTCATCTTGTAAAAAATGATTGGTATAAAATAATAAGAGATTATAAAACAGATGTTATGATAATAGAGAAAAAATATCCCGTATATGCAAAAATATCAGAACATCCTGACTGGAAGCTTGTATTTGAGAATAATTTATCAGGAGTATTTGTTCCAACCGAAACATTAAAAACAAAATACCTATTCCCGACTCCGAATGATGATTATTATAATCAATCGAAATTTGAAACAGGTATTAAGTTTTAAAATAATTTATTTATTCTTGCGGATAAACATATTTGTTTAAAAATTCAATAAAGGCATTTTCGTAATCTTCACCGGGTATTCCTTGTTCAACTAAACGCTTATATATACTACTTTCTTTATAGCCATCGTTAAGACAGTTTATACCATTTTTCTGATTTTCACCAGAAAGTGTTTTAATAAATTTTATAAGATATGTATAATCCTTATTATCAGGACATAGTATATGGTATAGAAGTTTCGGAGGCATACTTGATTTTAATTTCTCTTTATCATATATGTTTGCTTTTTCATAGAAATTAATCAATGCATCTGCAAGTTTTTGTCGTTTTTCTTCCGTTAAATTATCTTGGATATATATACTATAATTTAAGTAATCATATATATTATCATGTCTATTACCCCATGCATCTTCTACTTTAAGACTTTTAAATAAATTATTAAATACTTCAAGGTCATCGCTATTACCGCAGTTAAGTAATTCTATATACATGTCTGTTATAAAATTAAATCCGCTTTCAGTATTTTGTATATAGTTTTTAATCAAATACGGATACTTATCAATTGCTTGATACAGTAATTTGATTTTCTCTTCGCTTGATAATTTATTATTATTTAATGCATCTTCTAAATCGGAAATAACCTGTTCTTCAATCTTCTTTGTATTTCGATTGTCCGTTTTATAAACATATTCTTTCATAAACGCACTAAATTCAGATATTGACATATCTCCGTCAAAGAAATAATTACCATTTAATTTACCGTTATCTTTCAATGCTTGTATAAAATCATCAACTTTATATTGATTTTCATTTCTATCATAGTCAGTTAAAATTCCAAGCAAATAATAATCCGGTACCATCATTTTTTGCAATTTTTCAAGTTCATCTTCTGAAGCATTTAAATAAAGATTTGTTATTGCTGTTGCAAGATTATTCTTAATATCATCATTAGAGCCTCTTACATCAATATTATAATTAGATAAATATTCTATTAAATCTGTACCGCCTGATACCATTTTGAAATTATTGAATAAATATTCAAGATCGTTAATTGTACCATTTTCTGCCACTTCACAGAATATATCACTTACTATCTGGAAAGTATTATTATCTGCAGAGGCATTATATAGCCATTCTTTTACTGTTTCAGGATCTAATTCACAAGCCTTGAAAAATAATATAACTAAATCTTCTTTATTAAAATTTTCACAATCAGTTATTGCCATTTCAAGTACGTCAGTAACACTATAATTTGTATCACCTTCTTCTATATCTTCCAATTTTCCCATAAGCCATTCTCCGTCATTTGACATTCTGGCTTGTTGAGTATATTTGGTCGAAATAGCAGGTTCAACATTCGGAACATTTGGGGTTAATTCCGATTCTGTTGATGGTTCTTGAGGATTATATATTTCTATAGAAATATCATCTGAATTTTCTGTTTGTGCAGGCTCTTCATCATGAATTATTGTAATATCTGTTACTCCTGTTCCGGACTGTTCTGTTTGTTCTTCCGAAGCTTCAACAGATGGCTCTGTTTCTTCATCTTGAATTATTGTAATATCTATTACTCCTGTTCCGGACTGTTCTGTTGATTTTTCCGGAATTGGTGTTGCAGTTGCCTCCGGTGTTGGTGTTGCAGTTGCTTCCGGTGTTGGTGTTGCAGTTGCTTCAGGAGTTGGCGTTGCAGTTGCTTCCGGAGTTGGTGTTGCAGTTGCCTCCGGTTCTGCTTGTTCTGTTTCATCATCAAAAACAAAATCACTTAAATCAAGAGAATTTTCTTCTTTAGCTTCCGTAGCCGGTGTTGCAGTTGCTTCAGGAGTTGGTGTTGCAGTTGCCTCCGGTTCTGCTTGTTCTGTTTCATCATCAAAAACAAAATCACTTAAATCAAGAGAATTTTCTTCTTTAGCTTCCGTAGCCGGTGTTGCAGTTACTTCAGGTTCTGCTTGTTCTATTTCATCATCAAAAATAAAATCACTTAAATCAAGAGAATTAGCCTCTTTTTGAACTGAAATAAAATTATCTGATAATTTAAGTACCTCCGTTAATGATTCACTTGTTATTATCCCTTCGTTATTTGCTAATAATTGAAGTTCATCTCTTGAAAAAGTTCCTGATTCATCTTGATCAAAAACACTGTAGAAAGTTTCAAAATGAGAATCAAAATCGTCACCAGTGTATAATTTACGCATTTCTTCTTTCAGTTCATCTTTTTTCATACCGTCAAAAACTTGAAATTCTGCATCGGTATCTATTTCTGAACCAAATTCCATCAATTCCTGCGCAATATCTTCCGGGGTTTTATTGCTATCCTTTTCGGAAGCCCTTATAATTGCATTTTTTATAGGTTGTACGTTATTATCCATTTTTTCCTTTCTTAAGTATTTTTTAAATCAGATATATAAACTTAATCTATAAGTTGTACAAAATATGGATCTTGGCTTTTATCTTTCGGAACAATTATATAAATTGATTCACCATATTCATATACACCAGGCTCTTTTGATCTATATTCTTGTAATGTATTACCTTTTAATTTACCGGTTTTGGCATTTTTATCTCCGGTATATGTATATGTACCGTCATCATTTTCTTTCCAGCCTTCAGGTAAATTTTGATTATTTTCTGCTGAAGGGGTTGACGGTGTATCTGTTTCTACCGGTGCAGCTGTTTCTACCGGTGCAGCTGCTTCTTCAGGTTGTTGAGGGGCATCTGCTACAAAGAAATGATATTCACCTTTTGCATTTTTGGTTACATATAGAATTTTACCATCCTCCAGCTTTACTGTAGCACAATCTTTCGCATCATTCATTTTACCCATTGCATTTTCAACCTTCGCTTTTGCATCGGGGCTTAATTTTAAATCTTCATACTTAACTTCAGTGAGAGTTTCGCCATTATAAGTAATTTCACCTGTTGATTTGTCTATAATAAAGGAAGATGGAATACCTTTTTCTTCTCTTGTAACAACATATGAATATAAGAAATATTTTTTATTACCTGAACTATCTTCAATTATATAGCCGATTGGGGTTTTCCTATCTGAATCATATATTTGGTCACCCTGTATATTTAAACCTTCAGGAAGTTCATCTGCACTTGATTTTTCTTCCATAAGGATTTTTGTATTTTCATTAGGAATATAATATACTTTGCCATCTTCTGTCATATATGTATTTGGGGGCAAATTATCGAGATTTGTATATAAGGTATATACAAATTTTGTTCCGTTAAATATACGGGTACCAATTTTGGTTTTTCCATCAGGTGCCAAAATATCATTGCCATCAACCGTACAACCTTCAGGCTCACTTGGATATTCTTGCGGATCTAATTTTGTTTTTTCTGAAGTATTGTTTTCTTCTTCTGCCGGTCTACTCTTTTTTATAGCTGATACTTCTGAAGATGTATGAAGTTTATAATGTAAATCCATTGCAGTTATATCATTGGGATTATATCTGTCTTCCATTTTTCTTGAATCATTAAGGATTAGTAACTCTTCGGCTGAAAATGAATCATTTCCATCTTGATCAAAAACCAAACAAAATGTTTCAAAATATTCCTCAAATTTATCTTCCGGACCTGTGTACATGTTTCGCAATATAGCTTTTGCTTCTTCTTTTGTGCATCCGTTTTGAATTCTAATCCTTGAGTTGGCAGTCGGGTGAGTATTTGTACAATCAAGATTTTCTGCAAAATCAAACAGACTATCTGCAATATCAAATTGAGATTTACCATCTTTGTTTCTGCTGGTATTTTCTGCTGCTGCATTTATAGCATCTGTAATACCTTTAACTTTGTTATCCATATTCATCTTCCTTTATATTAATTAAACTATATTTTCATATGAGTATTTATTCCAGTGTATAATCTTCTACCATATAAATTTGTTGGCAATGCTCTTCGTTTACAATCATATTACCTACGACATTACCGTTTTTATCGTATAAAGTATATTCACCCTGTGGCATTTCAACACTGAAAGGAAGTTCTCTTCCGCTTGAATCTTTAATCGTTACTGTATTTGGTTCACCATCTTGTCCATTTGTCATCAAAGGAACAATATCTTTCGAATGTGTTTGTTTAACAACCTGACCGGAAGAATTTGTTATTTCTCCTGTAGTTCTTGAAACAGTAAAGCTTGAAGGAATATTTTTAGAATTATGTGCATCAGCATCCGCATACAAGTATACCGTAGGATCTCCGTCACCTGATGGTGGGAAGAAAGCTTTACCTACAACATTTCCCGCATCATCTTTTACTTCGTCAGAACCATTCGCAATAGTATATGAATGTCCTAAGATTTGTATATTATATGAACCATCATCTGCTTTTTGGACAGAATCACCTTTTTGATAATTTTGTTTTATTAATATTCCGTTATCGGTTCCGTTTTGCAAATCTCTTATATTACCTGTTTCATCAGCAAAACAGTTTTTCGGATAATATGTGTTTTCACCATATAAACAATATATAGGAACAACATCTTCATAACCGTCATTATTCGTATCTTTATATTCTATATTTACTTCTCCGATTTGAACACCATTAAACATAATTTTATCACCCGAGATTGTATATCCCGCAGGGAGTTCAGATGGTTTTACGGAAAATGTTGCTTTAGGTGTTTCGGAAGGAGTTGCACTAGCTTCCGGTGCAGGTTCAGGTGCAGCTGCATCATCATTTGAACGTTCTACTACATCTCCTGTTTGTAATCTGTTCATATCGTTATTAACAAGTGCATGCCAAATTGATTTACCTGTTACACTTTTAGTATCATCACTAAATAAGCTTATTTCACTCGTTGAAAATGTGCCGTTTCCGTCTTGATCAAATACACTAAAAAATGTCTCGAATTTTTTATCAAAATCTGAATCGGAGCCATTATATAATTGGCGCATTTGTTCTCTTAGTTCTTCTTTCGTCATGCCGTCACGTATTGCGAAAGATCCATTTCCTGAAGGTCCCCAGTCCATGTTTGAACCAAACCCAAATAATTCTTGAGCAATATCTTTAGATGTTTTATTCGGATCCTTAGATGCAGCATTTGAAATTGCACCAGTTACTTGATTCACTTTGTTATCCATTATATTTCCCTTTCAATTAAGTTTTATTCAGTATCTGTTTTTTCTGTTTCATTAATATTTTCAAAGTTTTCATTAACATAGAATGATTTTTGCTTATTATTATCTACTATCACGTATCCTACTATATCACCGGATTTCTTATCTATTAATTTATAAGTGCCGGGTTCCATTTCCGTTTTATCGTATTCGGTTATTTCCCCTGCTTCTGTTTTGATACTTAAAACACTATCACCATCTTCTTTAGGAATAAGCAATTTTTCGACATCACTTGCATTGGCACCTTCCAGCTTTTTGCCGTTTTCTGCTGTTATTTCTCCAGTATGATTATCTACAGTCCAACTTTCCGGCATATGTTTTGAATTATGTGCATCATATTCAGGATATAAGTATATTGATTTAGCATCCGGATTTTCTTTTGAAGACCAAGCTCTTCCAACTATATTACCCTGTTCATCTTTCACAGAATTAGTATCTTTATCAATTGTGTATGTATGCCCTGAAATTACAAGAGTAGTTGAGCCATCTTCGTTATTTGTTATTTTATCGCCATTTCTTTCGCTTAAATTTTGAGGAATAAGCATTTGATTGTCATTATTCAAATCATAAATTTTTCCGTCTTTATCAGCTACACAGTTTTCCGGTAAATATTCGGGATTTGAATATAGAATATATACAGGAACAATATCCTCAAATCCGTTATGGTCAATATCTTTATAATCAACACGAACTGTACCGATTTGAATACCGTTTAACATAATAGCATCATCAACTATTTCAGAACCGGATGGCAATTTTGAATATTGTACTTCTACATTATGAATTTTATCAGGTTCTTTTTTATCTTCTGTTTTATCACTTTCTTTATCACTCTTTTTTCCATTCTCTGTTTCTTCGGTTTCATCAATACCTGCAGCAATTTTCCCAATAGTATCATTTTGCAAAGTACGCCATAATGATCTTTGTGAAATATATCCATCAGAATTTGTAAATAATGATAATTCTTCTGCTGAAAAATGACCATCGCCATCCTGATCGAAAAGACTTATAAATGTTTCAATTTCTTTATCTTTTCCGCCATTAGTTATATTATTTTTTAATGCTTCTCTTAATTCATCTACGGTCATGTCTTCTGTAGCTTTAAACATTCCGCCTTCTTGCCCGACACCAAAATCAGCAAAAAAACCACCAAGTGATTTTAACTGGTTGGCTACTTCTTCGCGTGAATATTTTGTAATTTTTTGTTCAGAATTTAATACAACATCTTTAATTGATCTGATATTTTCCGCCATATATTTTTTCCTTTATTCTTGTATTGATTTTCATTAAATTTAAACAGATAGAAAACTATAATTCCTTATTACTCACACACAAATTTTATATCGACAAGTTGTAGTATTTTCTTAAATGTTTTATATAAAATTTGTGTGTTTTGTTAATTTTTGTTACGAATTATCCCCAGCCGGGAGATTCACCACCAAGTACTTTTAGAAGAACTCTCAGCTTATAGGAATCGTTTTCTCCTGCTTCAAGTCTTTCTGTCAAATATTTTTCAAAATCGGCTTTAGTTGTCATGAAATATATTGCAGCTTTTCTTTCCTCGGTTGTATCTAAATCTTCGGAACCGAGCATATCATTAAAGAATGTTTCATAGTCAAACACACCGTCTTTGATATATTTACTTGAAAGTTTTTCTGCAAAATCAGGATGATCGGTAATATATTTCTTTGCATCCGCATTTTTGCCGTAAAGGTCTAATATGCCTGAGAATAAAGTATTTCCGTCTTTATCTTTGTATTTTAATAATTCTGATAAATTATTCTCAAGATTAAAGTTTTTACTGTCATTCAACTTTTTAATTTCTTCAGGTGTTGCTTTTTCATACATTGCAGCTACTGCAGCAAGGAATTTTTCCTGAGCGGAGGTTTCGCCTTCTGCTGCTTCAGTACTGAAGACTAATTTACTATCTGTCTGACCAGTTGAAGTTGTGAATATTTCTTCAAATTTCAGAATATCGTCAATAGTATAATTACTATCTTCTTTTGTCATTTCAGCAAGCATGCTTGAGAAATCATCATTTAAGCCGTTATCTTCTTCTTTGGCAAGTTCTTTAAACAATTCAGGTTCTTGTTTTGCAATAGCATTTAAAATCTGAATTCTTTCATCAAGTGTCAAATCAGGATTTGCAAGCATTTGTCTTAATTTCTCAAGTGCAGCTTTCTTATCACCGCTCTTAAGAATATCAAGAATTTCTTTCATTATGTCATGAGCTTTTGTACCTTCTTCTGGCACTTTATCCCATATACCTTGATGATCAACAGGTTCTGTTGAAGGAGTAGTTGGAGGTTCCGTTGAAGGAGTTACTGAAGGAGTTGTCGTGTCTCCGCCTCCACTCGGTCCACTCGGACCACTCGGTCCGGTTGGACCGGTTGTATCATCGGGGCCGGATGTATCATCAGGTTTTTTACCTTCAATTGGTGTTAAATACTCGAAGAGTACTAATTCTTCTTCACCTTTATCATTTTTGTAATAGAATCCTCGTCCGATAATATTACCTTTTGAATCGGTAATCAAACTGGTTTTTGCATCAAATGTGGCATTCGGATCTATTGCATTAATACCGGCCTCGTTCGTTTCTTTTAATTCAAGACCGTATTCATCAAAGAATCTGTCATCTTCCAAATGCTGCCAAGTTTCAGGAATTCTTTTATCATCTTTTAAATAAATATAATAAGATTTTGTACCGTCTCCGTTATCTACAACACGACCTATTTCTTTTCCGTCTTTTATAATTTTATTGTCATCATTTACGGTGTAGTCTTTACCGTTAGTTACAAGACGAAGAGCTTTGCCGTTATCATCTTTTAAAACACCTTTGTCTGCATCTATGCTCCAGCCTTCAGGAATATCGTATAAATAATAATTGCCTTCGCCGTCTATACGACCTATCGGTTTTCCGTCTTTATCAAGAATTTTTGAATTTTCGATTTTATTATCGGGATGTAATTTATCGACTTCTTCTTTTGACGAAGCTTTCAATCTGATACCTCTGTCGTCAGAAACGATATAACCGTTTTCATCTGTCTGCCAGCCGGTAGGTACTTTTTCAGGTTTTTTTGCAGCTTCTTCATGTTCGTCCCTTGCTGCAGCTTCACTTGGAAGCATACCTCTTAATCCGGCCATTACTGTCTGTTCTATTTGTTTTACCGTCTCAATTTTTCCGGAAATCATTTCTGATAATGTTTTAACACTACCGCCTGCGACATAAAGCATAGCATATTTTGCTTCTTCTGCAGTTATTGTACCGTTAGCATAATCCTGAGCAATTTTTCCAATTGGATCATCAGCTTTAAGATAATTTTCATCCCATTTTGCTTTATTATTGTCGTATTCCTCAGGAATTTTAGGATTTTCACCATCATTAGCACCATATATTTGGTTTAAGACTTTTTCTATAACTTCTGTTTGTTTGTCTTTATCCATTCCTGAATTTTTTAAAATATCGATAATTTTATCAGAATCCATGCCTGCGGATTTTACTTTTTCAATAATTTCATCAGGAACGCCGGCTTGTTTTAATGCATTTGCTATATTTTCTTCAGAGCCTAACAGTTCACCCATAAGTTTGGTACCGTTCTGAACTGCTTGGATATCATTTTTTATATATTCGTTCATTTTATCCAAATCGCCGCCTGATGCCCAGAGCAATGCTGCTTTTGCTGCTTCCAAGCTGTCAAAGTTTCCGTCTTTAATTCCTTGTAATACTTTATTAAAAGTATCAGCTTTTCCGGCTTCGCCGAATTTGCTTTCCCAAGTATTTTTATTTTCGTCAATTTTCGGTTGTAATGCATTTACATCATCTTCTGAGCCGTACATTACATTAAGTGTTCTGGCAATAGTTTCTTTTAAAAGGTTTTCATCTGTAATGTGAGACAATATATTTGCAACATCAAATATTTTACCAAGCTTTGCTGCATTTTCAGGTGTGATTTTATCGAGAATATTAAATGCAGTATCAATCATTTTATTTAATGCTTCTTTGTTGCTGTAATCAAACTTAACTCCGCCTTCACCCGCAAGTTTTTGCAAGCGTTCATCAAGTTTAATTATATCTTCGGCACTGCCGGCATATTGAATATCAGACATCAATTGTGTATATGCTTCACCCAAACTGCCATCTTCATTCATAGCTTTAATGGTATCAGCTGAAGCTTGATTTAATTTTTCCAATAATATCAATTTGTCTTCGTGAGTTAAATCATCACTTTTTAATGCCTCATCAATTACTGCTCTATATTCTGCAATAACTTCTTTATCATTAGGGTTTTTACCTTCAGGAACTTTAATATCATTGATTTTGTCCAGATATTCCTGTCCTTTTTCTGTTAAACCGTTTTCATTAACCGGACGAGAATTTTCTTCAACTTGTTTTAAAGCTTCAGAATAAGTATTTTTTAAATTTTCATTAAGCTTTTCCGAATTTCTGATTACATCACTAAAGGAGGTATCATTAAGTGAATTATATTTATCTATAACGGTCTGAAGTTCAGCAGCATTTTTTCTTCCTGCTTTCATTAGTGCATCAAGTGTTCTTGTATCACCCTCTTCTGCAGCTTTACCCATTTTATTTGTAAGCATTTTCATAATCTGTTCATTTGAACCTGCTTGTGATACTAAAGCACCTGTAATTGCTTCATATTGTTTAACTTCTTCTTCTTTATCCGCAGATAGATTTTTCCCTGCATCTTCATAGAAATCTTCACCGTATTCTTCTGCAATTTTTGCAATTGTTTCCGGAGGATAACTGCTGAAATCAGTTTTCTTCCATGGATTATTTTCATCATCTTTTTTGGCAGATTTTAATTCTTCCGCACGTTTTTTGTTAATTGCATTATCATAAGTAGAAAGATTTTGTCTTAATTGGTTAATATTTGTATCAAGCTGAGCTACTGCTTCTCTTGCTTGGATTAAATTATTCTTAGCATTGTCATATTCTTGTTTTGCTTGTTCAACTTCTTGTTTATTCTTTATCTTATCACCTTGTTCTTCAAGCAATTTTTGTAATTTTGCATCTATTTCATCACGTTTAGTTTCAAGTTCTTGAAGTTTTTCTTCGGCTTCCTGTAATTTATCCTGAAGAGCCTGCATTTCTTCTTCCCATCTTGAATGAGCTGCATTATAAGCATCAACATCGTCAACTTCTTCAGTTGTTCCGTCATCTTTTGTTATTGTTTTCTTAAAATCGCTTTGCTTAGGTTCTGCACTTTGTTTTGCAGAGATATCGGAATGCAATTGACTTATAGTTGATTTCTGATTTGTAATAGCTTCATCATTTTCAGATTTTTCCGATTGTATTTCATTTATTTTTTCTTGGACTTCTTCGTCTTCGCTTTCCATATTTTCAACAGCTTCAGCATATGCTTCATTTGCTTCATCAAGTTTTGTTTCTGCTGTTTTTAATTCTTCATTATTCCATTTCTGCTGTTCTGCGGCAGTCAATTCGCTAAGTACATCATTTCTTCCGCTTCTTAGTTCTTCCATTGTTTCATTACCGTTGAGTGTTACGGGAGAAACATTATCTTTATTATAATCTACACCTGTAGCAGGACCTGTTCCGGATGATGCATCAGCCGTTGGAGATGCATCCGGACTGCTTGCCGGCGCAGCCGCATCAACACCTTCAGATGCTTTTGAAATATCATTAGCAGACACATCCGATTCATTCCCATCTAATTTGGCAAAATCTTTAACGGCATTAAATGCTTCAGCAAATTCACCTTCCAATAATTTATCAGGATCTTCAAATTGTGCTTCTGTAATATTTGTCACATTGAAATTTTCAGCTAAAGCCTTAAAAAATTCTTTTGACTCGACTGTTCCGTCCCCATTAAAATCTGCATTGTTAAAAATAGATTGCAGCATCGATTTGTCAAGCTTATTAATTTCTTCAGGACTAACATGAAGTTTTTCCAATGCTTTCTTTAAGTAGTCAAATCCGTTAATGTTGCCTGCCATAATGATTATTCCTTTTCTACATATATACATGCAATATGTCGAACTTTTTGATTTTTTCTTTATAAAATTTTTTTTATTATTAGAAAATTTTTACATAAGTTTACAATATTTTTTTATTTTATTATTCGGATGCAAATACTTGTATATGTAGATTTTACACTTTTTATTGACAGATAATTTTTTATTAAAGAATTGGAATAAAAAAATTTTTTTTTAAAAAAGGCAATTTCGTGAAAAAAAAATACTTTATATAGATGCAGGGAATCAGAAAGAGGAACTGAACACAACTAAATAAAAAAACATAGAGGCCGTATTAAGGGCGAGGCGGATAAAATCAAGCCATTTGAGGCAAAATGATTTTAAACAAGCTTTTTTTACTCTCTCTCTTAATATCCTCGTGTTTATTTGATGTTTGCATAACTGCAAACATTTTTTTTGCAAAAAATTCGGTAGGGTGGAGTCGAGGCAAAAGCCGAGCGAACCCGTAAGTGCGTAAATCAGGCTGAGCTTAAAAAATCCTTTAGGATTTTAAAAGCGAAGCGGATTGATTAAGCACACCCGAATTTTTTGTTTGGTATCGGTAGGGTGGAGTCGAACCTAAACTCGTTTTAGCCGAGCGAACCCGTATATACAAAAATTTTTATCCGTATATACAAAAATATTTATATAAAAATCATAGCAAATTTATTTATTATGATTTTTATATTTATATGAGAGTAAATTCAATAAATTATGCAAACCAAATAAACACATTTTCATTTGCGAAATCAATACATAAAGCAAATAATATTTCTTTTTCTTCAAAACATGAAGACACTTATAATAAGAGAAAAGAACAACTTGATAAACTCGGAATATCTGATGAAGCAGTAAAAAAAATTTCCCATTACGGAGAAGCAAGATATGCTCGTGCAATAAATCTTCTCACATTGGGATGTTATGAAGAGAATATTGAAAAAGCAAGCCGTTATCATGATAAAAAATACAGAAGAGCAAATGAACTGCTACGTCATAATATTTTCGATATGTCATTAACGTCCCTTGTAAAGCTTAATGACCAGAAATTTGAGAGAACAATAGATTTGGCAGATAAAGGTATTGATTCAGACTGTCTTGTATTATATTCTCAGCTTAATAGCAAAGAATATGACAATTCTATCAAATGCATGAAAGACGGTTATACCCCGATTTCTTCAGTATATATTGCAAAATTAACACCTAAAAAGCAATCCGAATACATTGAAATGATACAAAAAGGTTTCTCTCCGGAAAATGCATATGATATAGTTAAGCTTAAAAACAAAGAGAAACAGCAGGCACTTGAATATATTAATGAAGGTATACCTATAGCAGAGGCAATTAATATTTCATTAATGGAAGAAGCTAAAAGACAAAGAGCAATTGAATTGATAAAAAGGAATATAAGTGATTCTGCCGCTGTAGATATTGCGGATTTGCCTGAAGAAGAAAAAACTCTGGCAAATAAAATGATTGAAGAAGGCGTATATTCAGAATGTATTTCTGATATTGCAGGAATTGAGACAGGAAGAATAAAGGTTCCCGAATATAATGAATACAGAAAAAGGAACTATAGCAGAACATCTTCATATGCACTTGCTATGTTTTCCGAAAATGAAGGTGAAGTCGTAACCGCATTAATGAACAAAAATCCCGAAATAGAAAATTTATTTAAAGAAGAATATTATATAGAACTTCAAACAATACAAAATATAAATGTAGTAGAAATCGTTTTAACAAAAGAATCAATATTACCTGACGGTACTAAAATTACAATTAAAAGAACATTTGATGAAAACGGGGAAAAGTCAATAAGCAGAACGGAAGAAACGTCAAACCATGCCACATCATCAATTCTTTCGGGAGCTTCTGATATATATCGTATAAAATATGATAAAACAGGTGATATAAGAGAAATGGACAGAATTGCTCTTTCTCCTGAAACAGATGAGGTTATAGGTGTTTATCATATGAAACAGTCACCGTTACTTAAGGGCGTTTATGAAACAATATTCTATGATATAAACAGTTTTAAAACATCAACTGATAATGAGAATATAAATGATAATATTGAAGATAGCGTAAATAAAAACGGAGTAGCAATTTCAACCGTAAATAAAAAAGAAGACGGGACAATAGTTTTCAATGAAATTTTTCCTTTCTCCGGATATACAACAAAAAGACATTATGAAGAATTAAAGGATAATTCCGGAAATATCAAAACCTGCAATTATTCATATGAAATTTCTGATGAGGCAGGCAATACAGTAATGGAAACTTCCCGCAGTTATACTAAAAATGATGATAGCCATGTAATAAATGTAATAAACGGTATATCATACGAACTTTTATATAATGACGATAACAGAACGGTTACAATATCAGACGGGAATAAATCCAAAATAATCAGTTTTAAAGACAAATCGGCAGTATATTCGGAAGATGTAATATGGGAAATTGTAAAGAAATTGCAGGCAGATACTTTATTAACGCTTGAGAAAAATATAGATAAATGGAATTATTGCGAGAATTCCGATTCCGGTGCAAACGGTTATACAAGAACTTTGTCTTCAGGGAAAAATGAAAGTATTATAAATCACGAAACAGGGCATTTTATAGACTTTGAATTAAATAAAATATCTGACAGCAATGAATTTCTTGATATATATATGAATGAGACGGAAAAGTTTTTTAAATCAGTACCGCATAACGAACAAGATTTTGCATTGTATTGTTCTCCAAAAGTAAATGCAGATGATGTAGAAGGTGCAAACGAATTTGTTGCTGAAGCAAACATGGTATTAACTTCCTATGGAAATTCCGGTGATCATTTAAAAACCAGACCTCAATTTTTAGTTTGGTATTTCCCGAGAAGTATAGCCAAAATTGCCGAACTAACAGGCAAAACATCTAAAAAAAGTTTGCTTGAATAATAGAAATATTTTTAACTTATAATATTTGTATGAAAAAATTTCTTATAAAAACATTGGGTTGCAAAACAAATCAGGTAGAATCCGCTTTAATTGCTGAGAAACTTACTAAAAGCGGATATGAAGAAACTGATGATATTAAACAGGCTGATTTTTATATATTAAATTCCTGCTCCGTTACACATATAGCAGACAGCAAAAATCTTGCATATTTAAGAAGGGCAAAACGCGAAAATGAAAGAATAAAAACTGTTATTACGGGATGTATGGCCCAATTAGAAAAGGATAATTTAATCAAGCAAAATATTGCAGATTTTGTAATAGGTAACTATGAAAAAAATGATATCGGAACCATATTAGAAAACGGAACAAAATACAGTGTTTCGGATATATTTTCTCACGATGAATTCAGATATGAGAAGTTGTATGAAGCACACAGAACGCGTGCATCGGTAAAAATACAAGACGGATGTGATAACAGATGTACATATTGTACAATACCGTTTGCAAGAGGGAAAAATCGTTCAAATCCGCAAAAAAATATAATTGAGCAAATTAATATATTCGCTAAAGAAGGATACTATGAAACGGTTTTAACCGGTATTCATATAGGTCAGTGGGGAATGGATTTTAAAGAGAAGAAAACTCTGAAAAACTTACTTGAAGAAGTAGAAAAAACAGATATTCGCAGGTATCGTCTGGGTTCATTAAACCCATTAGAACTGGATAATGATTTTATAGATTTTTTAGCAAAATCAGAAAAATTTTGTCCGCATTTTCACCTATCACTGCAATCAATGTGCGACAAAACATTAAAGGCTATGAACAGGAAATATACTGCCAATCAAATAAAAGACCTTGTTAATTATATAAATTTCAAATTTAAAAATGCATTTATAGGCAGTGATATAATAGCAGGATTTCCGAATGAAACGGAAGAAGATTTTAATATAACAGCGGAGAATCTTTCAAATACAGGCTTGAGCAGAATTCATGTATTCCCGTATTCAAGAAGAAAAGGTACAATAGCAGATAAAATGCCAAATCAAATTGATAATACGGAGAAAAAACACAGAGTTTCAACAATCCAAAAAATTTCAGACAAAAAAATAAAAGAATTTTTAAATAAGAATATAAATACACAAAATGAAGTTATTATTGAGAAAAGAAGAGATTCTAAAACCGGTCTTTTAAAAGGTGTAACCAAAAATTATATAAATGTATTGATAAATGCGGATGACAGCTATAAAGATACAATCCAAACCATATTAATAAAAGATTTTTCATCCGCAAAAGAAAAAATGATTGCTGAAATTATTAAAGAATAATTTATTCAACACTATAAAATCAGGTTATTTGTCTAATAATAAATTCTAAAAAATAATGTATAATAAATTTTATGGAAAAATTATTTGAAATAAAAAATCTGAATATGTATTATCCCGTTACTGACGGAATATTAGGTAACATAAAAGGCTATGTATATGCTCTTAATAATGTAAATATTGATATATATAAAAATGAAATTTTGGGTTTAGTCGGAGAATCCGGCTCAGGAAAATCCACATTCGGTAATTGCATACTAAAACTTATAACTCCAACCTCGGGAGAAATCTTTTTTGAAGGTGAAAATATTCTTACAAAAAAGAAAAACCAATTAAAAACATTCAGAAAAAATACACAATTAATTTTTCAAAATCCTTATATGAGCCTTAATCCCAGAATGAAAATATATGATATCTTAAAAGAACCGTTTATTGTTAACGGTATAAAAAACAAAAAAGAAATTGAAGAAAAAATCAAAAAAATAGTTTCATTAATAGGCATGCAGGATGAAATATTAAGTCGTTATCCGCATGAATTTTCAGGCGGACAGCGGCAAAGGATTGCAATAGCTCGTGCCATTATTTTAAAACCCCAATTTATTGTTGCAGATGAGCCTGTAAGTGCGTTAGACGTAAGTATTCAAGCCCAGATTATTAATCTGCTTACGGATTTAAAACAACATTTAAATCTTACAATGCTATTTATTTCTCATGATTTAAGCATTATTAAATATATATCAGACAGGGTTGCCGTTATGTATTTAGGCGAAATAGTTGAACTTGCCGAAAAAAATGAATTTTTTGCAAATCATAAGCATCCGTATTCACAGGCATTATTCGATGCCGTTCCTGTTATATCTGATGATAAAAAACATAGTAAGACTATATTAAAAGGTGATTTACCTTTGCCGAATAATCCCCCATCTGGCTGCAAGTTCCATACCCGCTGCCCTTATGCCATGGACAAATGCAAAACAGAAAATCCGGAATTAAAAGAGCTTGCTCCAAATCATAGTGTAAAATGTTTTTTATTTGAAAAATAATTAAGTTTTGGTGTAAAATACTTTTATGGCAAAATTACGCTGGTATCTAGAACAAACTGTTACATATAAAACAACTCTTATTCTTTTAAAGAATCTAGGGGATTTTTTTGAAACCTTTGGAAACATTGCATACAGATTTGTGCAGACATTAAAATTTCTGCTGACATTTCAAATTAATTTTAAACAGGTAATAGAACAATCATCAAGATTTGCTGTTGATTCTCTGCCTATTACCCTATCAATTGTTGCAATGACAGCAATAATTCTTGCAATGCAAGTTGCACCTGAACTTGTAAAACAAGGAGGTAAGGATTATATAGGTCTGCTTGTTGCACTCACAATGGTAAGAGAAGTGGGTGTTATAATGTCAGGATTTGCAATTATATCAATGATAGGTTCATCACAAGCAAGTGAACTTGCTACAATGCGAGTAACGGAACAAATAGATGCAATGAATGTCCTAAAAGTATCTCCGTTTAAATATTTATTTTTACCAAGAGTTCTTGCAGGTTGTATAATGATGCCATTTGTTGTTGTTATATCATCCACGCTGGGTATAATTGCCGGAGGATTAACTTCAATGATGGCAGCAAAAGATGTTACGTGGTTATGTTATGTATCTTCAGTCTGGCAGGGGCTATATATAAGAGATATAAATATAATGCTTTTTAAATCGGCTTGTTTTGGAGGAGCCATAAGTTTAATAAGCTCCAGTTTTGGCTATGAGGCAAAAGGAGGAGCAAAAGGTGTAGGTATTGCAACAACAAAAGCTGTTGTTTGGTCATTTGTAGCAATAGTTATTATCGACTGCATTTTTGCAGTAGCATTTTATTTCTAAAAAGAGGTTATTATGTCTATAAAAGTTGAAAATTTGACAAAAGAATTTGACGGAAGGAAAGTTTTAAATAATATTTCCTTTTCGGTTGAACAGGGTGAAATTCTATCTATTGTCGGATTTAGCGGTTCGGGGAAAAGTACCATTCTAAAAATCTTATGCGGATTATTAGATGCCGATTCCGGTAATATTGATATAGGAAATGGTGATGTAGCTATGGTTTTCCAATATTCTGCATTATTTGATTCTCTGAATGTCTTTGATAATATCTCTTTTGCGCTTCAAGAAAGAAAAGAATTTAGAAATAAATATACAAAAGAACAATTAAAAGAAATTGTCGCAAAAAGTCTTGAGACAGTTGGTTTGTCCGGAATAGAAGACAAATTTCCGCACGAACTGTCCGGCGGTATGCAAAAAAGAGTAAGTTTAGCTCGTGCAATCGTTACTCAGCCAGAATTTATATTATATGATGAACCTACAGCAGGTTTAGACCCTGTAGCATCTACTGTAATAGAAGATTATATTCTCCGATTACGTGAAGAAACAAAAGCAACATCTATAGTCGTTACTCACCAAATGTCAACTATAACAAGATGTTCCGACAAAGTAATTATGTTATATGACGGTAATATAGTATTTAGAGGGACTCCAAATGATTTATTAAAACAAGATAATCCGTTTACGAAACAATTTGTATCAGCTTCAATTGAAGGTCCAATGAAAATTGCGGCAACAGGATTTTAACACTATTTTATTTTTTTGAAATTTTATAGTAAAATTTACTAGGAAAAGGAAAAATATGAAATTTTCATCATCATTAAAAGTCGGAATATTGGCACTATCAGCAATTATAATATTACTTTTTACGGTAATGTGGATAAAAGGTAAGGCTATCTCCAATGCAGAAAGAATAACTGTTACATTTAAAGATGTAAACGGAATGAGAGCAGGCAGTGCAGTTCAGATGATGGGGGTAAGAATCGGTCAGGTAGAAGAAATAAAACCGAAAATAGAATCTGCGGAAAGCCATGTAGATGTTAAATTTGTAATAACAGAACCTAATATAAATATTCCGAAAGCTTCTGAAGTTTCAATACAACAATCAGGTATTATAGGCGAACAATTTTTGGAAATAACCCCTCCGCGAGAAAAAGTTATTTATCTTCCGGAAGGTGATAAATCATTAATTTTGCATTCTGATGATAAAGTTCAAATGGAACTTGATAATAAATATTATGATATCGGTAAAATTAAAAAAATCGAAATAGTTGAAACTAATATGCTTCCGATAATTATTAAAGAAAATATTAAAACAAAAAACGCATATAAAATAAGATATATAGTTGATTTACCGGGATTAATTACTCCTGAGACATTGGAAGGAAAAATCGTAAAAGAGGATGATTCCAAAAAATTAAGATTAATGCCCAGAGATAACGTGGATATTCCTTATCCTAAAACAGATTCTCCATACACTGTTATTGAACCTATGCGTTTAAAAGACTTTTTATCATTACAATCCAGAAGTGCAGAATCATTAATAGAAACAAATGAAAGAATATCAATGTTGTTGTCTGATGATGTAATTAAGGATTTACAACAAACGGCTCTCGGGGTGGAAGAATTAACAAACAGCGCTAATATAACAATGGCAAAAGCACAAGAACTCATTGAGCTTTCTAAAGTTGAACTTGAATTACTTTCTGATAATGCTAATCAATTATCCGACAGACTAATAAAACTAACTGATAATATAAATAAAATAGCAGGTGATGAAGAATTTGCAGATAATGTTGCAAATGCTACAAAATCATTTACAAGATTATCAAATAACCTTTCCGATTTAATGGAAGATCCTAAAACAAAAACAACACTTGCTAATTTAGATATAACCGCAAAAAATATAGCTGAACTTTCAAGTTATGTTAACGATATGACAAAAGATACTCAATTAAAACAATATTTAAAAGAATCCGTTGTTAAAATGAATACGGCATTAGATAAATTGACCATAACTCTTGATACTGTTAATTATGCTACAGAGGATGAAGAGAAACTCAAACAAACAATGGATGATATAAACATAACATCTGAAAATTTAAGAAAATTCTCAGAAAAATTAAATAAAAGATTTCTAATTTTCAGACTACTTTTCTAAGGCAACTATGAAACTATTTATATCTAAATTACACTACAAAAAAGAAACAAATATATATGAGAAGGCAATAATATCAGCATTAAGAGTTGCCGGATTATTTTATTGCGGCGTTGTTAAATTAAGAAATCACCTTTATGATAAAAAAATATTGCCGGCATATACATCAAAATCTTTTGTTATATCAATAGGCAATATAACAACAGGAGGTGTCGGGAAAACTCCGTTTACATTAGAAACCGCAAATCATTATTTGCAGCTTAATAAAAAAGTTGCAATAATCCTTCGCGGATATGGCGCGCAGTTAGATAACCGCGAGCCGAATCTTATTTCTGACGGCTCAGGCCCATTATTTCCTGCATCTTTATGCGGGGATGAACCTGCTTGGCTTGCAAGCTACGCAAAAGGTGCTTATGTTGTTACCTGCAGAAGCAGAGTTAAAGCTGAAAAATTTTTAAATGAAAAATTCAATCCTGATATTATTATTCTTGATGATGCATTCCAACACAGAAAGATGAAAAGGGATTTGGATATTGTGCTTGTCGATGCAAAAAACAAATTCGGAAACAATTATATTTTACCTGCAGGGCCTCTTCGTGAGGACATTTCGGAAATGAAAAGAGCAGATAAAATAGTTATAGTTAATAAGAGTTATGATTCAAAAAATGCTTTAAAATATTGTGATTATTTGAAAAAGAAATTTAATAAAGATACATACCTATGCAATATAACACCTGATTATATTTACAATATAAAAACAGGGAAAAGGCTGGAAAAAGATGAAAGGATTATGGCATTTTCAGCAATCGGACAGCCTGAAAGTTTCTATAATTTTCTAAAAACTGACTATAAACTTGCAGGAATATTGGATTTTGAAGATCATCATCAGTATGAACGAGAAGATATTTCAAAAATAATACATTATGCACAGGAAGAAAATATTGAAAGTATTGTTACTACAGAGAAAGATGCAATAAAGATTATTGATATAATAAGAGATATAGAACTTCCCGTTAAATTTTATGCTCTTAAATTAAAAGCATACATTGATATAAAGGATGTGTGCGGCGTATGAAAAAAATATTGGTAGTAAGATACAGATTTATAGGAGATACTATTCTTTCGGTACCTTTTTTGCGTAATTTAAGATACGCATATCCTGATGCACAAATTGATATGCTTATAGCTCCGGGATCCGGCGAAGTTGTAGATAATTGTCCTTATGTAGACAATTTTATTTATTTTGATACAACAAGAAAACATAAGTACGAAAAATGCAAAGGTAAGAAAAAATCCTTTTGGTACTATGTTTTTAAGTTACGCAGCAGAAGATATGACAAAGCCTACATATTAAAGCGTTCTCTTTCAAGTGCTATATTATGTTTTTTGGCGGGTATAAAAGAAAGAGTAGGATATAATACGGAAAACAGGAGTTTTTTACTTACCAAAAGAGTTCCGTATAACACTCACAAGCATGAATCTTTATGTTTTTTGGATTTATTAATGGCGGAAGGAGCTATTGTTCTGGATACTCATTTAGAATGCTGGATTAACCAAGAGTCGAGAAACAGAGTTGCTATGGTTTTAGAAGAACATAATATTAATAAAGAAATTAAAAAAGCAGTTGTAAATGTTACAGCAACAAATGAAGGAAAAGTTTGGGATATTGATAATTTCAAAAAAATTATAGAATTTCTTTCCAATGAAAAAAACATTCAGGTTTTATATATAGGCTCTATAGACGACAGAGATATATATGAAAATATTACTTTTAACAATAATTTGAAAATTAAGCCGATTAATTTATGCGGAGAAATAGATTTAAAAGAGAGTTTAGCTTTAATGCAAGAAGTAGAATTTGTACTTGGTAACGACTCCGGTAATTTGCATATGGCATCAGCTGCAGGAACAAAAGTTATAGGATTATACGGTCCGATGCCGTTTGAGAAATGGAAAGCTCTCGGCAAAAATAATATACATCTTAAGGCAGATTTACCTTGTATGCCCTGCGGACTTAAAATAAAATGCCCGAATGATAAAGCCTGTATGAAAGCTATTACAGTAGAACAGGTAAAAGATTCCATTAATAAAATGTTAACTAAAACATTGACATAAGTTGTCCGTAATACGTTTTTATCAGCATTATAACAAGTATTGCAACAAATATACCGATAATAATAATCATTGTAGGTTCTATTAATTTAAGAATTACGGCAACTTTTGTATTCAGTTTATTCTCATAATCATATGCTATAGAGTTAAATGCTTTATCCAGTTGACCTGCTTCCTCTCCTGCTGAGATTTGGGACATTGCGTAGCCTGAAAACAAGTCTGCAGCAGCAAGAGCCGTTGATATTTTACATCCGTTTTGCACCATTTGAGAAGATTTTCTAAGCTTGTTGTTATATTTTGGTATATTAACTACCGAATTTGATAATATTATAGCCTCAGTCATCGGTACTCCTGCCTGATATGCAAGAGAAAAGACATAAAAGAAATTTGAAAAATTGTAATCTTTCATTAATCCTTCAAATATTTTTATTCCCGATATCATATTAAGTATCGATGCGCATAGACTTCTGTTTTTTAGTATAAAAATTACGGATGCAAATAATATAACAAAGAAAATTACTATTTTAATAACAGTACCTATTAATAATTTAATAACATTTTCAGTGGTTATTAGGTCAATATCTGTAGTTAATACTTTAAAAACAAACATTTTGAATAACAAACCTACAGCTAGAACCATTATAAACATTAAAGCAGGCCAGGTAATTGATTTAATAAATGATGATTTTATTTCTTCCTGTTTATTTATATTTTTGATAACTCCCTCTATAGTTTTATCAAGAGTTCCCGACTCTTCACCTGCGGCGATAAGCATTGTATATGCAAGTCCCAAATACGATGAATGATTTCTTAGAGTTTCTTTTAAAGTATTTCCCTTTTGGAGTCTTTTAACAAGCAAATGGCAAAATGCTTTTATATTTGTATTCATAGAAGCACTGCCGATTGATTTAATTGTTTCAACAATAGGAATCCCTGAACGATACATATGGTACAATGCATTAAAGAATTCTTTTTTTTCCTGAATTGTAAACTCGTGTATTACACTATATGATTGATAATTAGAAGTGGAATATGAACTTGATACGATTGATTCTGAATCTTCTTTTATTTCAAGAACCGTATAACCTTTTCTTTCCAACTTTAATGCTGCATCCGCAACACTATTAGCCATTATATAATCTTGAATATTTTGATTATTTTTTGTTTTTACATTATAAAAAAATCTTTTCATACGCATATTATATATTATTGTATTCAATAACAAAAGAGTTCTTATTTGTATATTTTTTTTGTGCTACGATGTTCGTATGAGCAACTATATACTACCGTTAATATTAACATTATTTGCAGGTATGTCGACCTTATTGGGAGGCTTTATTACTTTCTTTGTTAAAAGAGATAATTTAAAAGTATTATCAATAGGTCTTGGATTTTCTGCCGGAGTTATGGTTTATGTAAGCTTAAATGAACTTCTGGGTGAATCAGCTCAAATGTTAAATGCTTTTTACGGAACTATTCCGTCAAAGGCAATTGCTTTTTGCGGTTTTTTGTTCGGCATAGTAGTTGCCGTTTTAATAGATTATTTTGTTCCCGACCATATAGAATCAGATTTTCTTTCAACAGCATCAAAGAAAATTGAACAGCGCCACAAAATAAGAAGAGCAGGATTAATAACTGCCTTGGCAGTAACATTGCATAATTTACCTGAAGGTATGGCTACATTTCTTGTATCAAGTCAGGATTTAAGACTTGGTATTCCTGTTGCTATTGCCATTGCAATACATAATATACCGGAAGGTATTGCTATAGCGCTTCCTATATTCCATGCAACAGGTAAGAAAAGACTTGCAATACTATATTCATTTTTATCAGGAATATCCGAACCTATAGGCGGTTTAATTGGTGTTGTATTATTAAAAACTATAATGCCCGGACAGGCTATTGGCATTATGACAGCGGCAGTTGCAGGCATAATGGTTTATTTATCCTTTGATACTTTGCTTCCTTTAGCAAGAGAATACGGAGAAAACCACCACGTCATAATAGGCATTGTATCAGGTATGCTGATTATGGGATTTGGTTTGATTTTTCTGTAGGGGGAAATAAGTGATTATATTTGTAATAATTTTAGTTGCTATAATTCTTATAACATACTTCTTAAAATTTATTCTTGAATATTGTTCCAAAGGTAAATATTCTATGAGAGTATTTTTATTTTCTATTGGAATATTACTTATACTATTATTTAAAATATTAAATTCTTTGTATACCGCTCCTCATAAAATAGATTTCGCAGATATAATATTTATTCTTATTATTGTTCTTGTTTTTAGAGCAAGTATATATAAGAAAAATATATAATTCAAATAGGCAAATAAGCCGAATATACAAGACTTGCAAAGTCTTCAAAATAGCTAATTTGTGTCGCACTTCCCGTCGGAATATATACTTTAAACTGATTTCCAAGCGGAATATTTAAAGCATTCGCAATTGCAGCTTGTATAACTTCCCCGTGAGTAACGATTATCAGCCTTTTATGCAAATTCTTTTCAATTATATTGTTTAAAATATTCGCAACTTTTTGATTGTATTCTTTTGCAGGTTCTCCGCCTTCGGGATAAAAATTTTCGGGGTCTTCATGATACTTGTCTTTTAAATTCGGGTATTTTTTATCTATTTCCGCAAATGTTAAACCACTCCAAATGCCAACTTTTCTGCTGTTTAAATCAGGAAGTATTTCAAATTCACAGTTGCAAATTTCTGACAGTATTCTTGCACTTTGAACCGTTCTGAGAGCTGAGCTTGAATATATTTTATCTATTTTCAGTCCTTTATTTTTAACCCATTCAGAAATTTTTTCTATTTCTTCACGTCCGTTAGCATTTAATGCAGGATAACTTTCATCATCAAAGAACCTGTTTTCTTCCGTATTAATTGTTGCACCGTGCCTGATAAACGTAATTTTACATTTTCTTTTAAATAACATTGAATTCCTTTTTCTTCTTATCTGCCTATATAGATTATTCCACATTTTTACAAAATAAAAACAGTTACATTATCTGTAATAAATTGGCATTGCGGTTATTTTTGTTGTACAATATATACTGAACAGTAGATTGGGGTTTAGAACATGACAACAGACACACAAACAAATTCAAATTATGATGCGAGTAATATAAGAGTTTTGGAAGGGTTAGAGGCAGTAAGACTAAGACCCGGTATGTATATTGGTTCAACCAGCCAAAGGGGTTTGCACCATTGTGTATATGAAATTGTAGATAATTCTATTGATGAATCATTGGCAGGATACTGCAAACATATAAAAGTAACTATAAATAAGGATGAAAGTGTTACGGTTGAAGATGACGGACGTGGTATTCCCGTTGATATAAAACCTGACTCAGGAAAATCCGCATTGGAAATTGTACATACAGTGCTCCATGCAGGCGGTAAATTCGGAGACGGCGGTTATAAAGTATCCGGAGGTCTTCACGGTGTTGGTGCATCAGTTGTAAATGCCCTATCGGAAAAAATGGTAGTAGAAGTATCAAGAAACGGGTATGTTCATCGTCAGGAATATATGAGAGGTGAGCCAACAGGTCCTGTAGAAAAAATAAGAGAAACCGAGAAAACAGGTACTAAATCAACTTTCTGGCCCGACCCTGAAATATTTAAAGAAACCATTGTTATGGATAGAGATGTTATTTCTAATCGTTTAAGAGAAATGGCTTTCTTAAATAAAGGTTTAAAAATTACTTTTTATGATGCAAAAGCTGAAAAAGAAGAAGTATTTCACTATGAAGGCGGTATCGGAAGTTATGTTGAGTTTTTGAATAAAAACAAAAACGTAATGTTTGAAAAGCCTGTATATATCGATAAAACGGTTGACGGAATTGCTGTTGAAATAGCACTTCAATATACAGATGCATATAATGAATCAGTATTGAGTTTTGCAAATAACATTAATACACATCAAGGCGGTACTCATTTAACAGGTTTCAGAAATGCCATAACCCGTGTATTAAATGATTATGCAAGAAAAAATAATCTGTTAAAAGATTCTGACCCTAATGTTACGGGGGATGATGTAAGAGAAGGTTTAACAGCTATTGTTAGTGTTAAATTAGCCGAACCTCAATTTGAAGGTCAGACAAAAGAAAAATTAGGTAACACGGAAGCTCAAAGTGCCGTAAATGATGTAGTAAGAGAAAAATTTCAAGAATGGCTTGAATTTAATCCAAAATCAGCAAAACTGATTATAGAAAAAATACTACAGGCACAAAGAGCAAGAGAAGCTGCAAGACGTGCAAGAGACTTAACAAGAAGGAAAACAGCTCTGGAAAATTCAACTCTCCCCGGCAAGCTTGCAGATTGTTCTAACAGAGAGCCCGAAAAATGCGAATTATATATAGTTGAGGGTGATTCCGCAGGCGGTAGTGCTAAACAGGGCAGAAACAGAATGTTTCAGGCTATTTTGCCGTTAAGAGGTAAAATCTTAAATGTTGAAAGAGCAAGACTTGATAAAATCTACGGTAATAACGAAATCCAATCTTTAATTCAGGCTTGCGGTATAAATATCAGCAGAAATGAAGAAGATGTTAACATAGAAAAACTTCGTTATCATAAAATTATATTTATGACCGATGCTGATGTTGACGGAGCTCATATCAGAACATTGCTGCTGACCTTCTTCTTCAGATATGCAAAACCGTTAATTGATAACGGATATGTATATATTGCTCAGCCTCCTTTATATAAATTGACAATAGGAAAACAATCCGAATATTTATATGATGACAGAGCATTGGATAAAACTCTTCGTGAAAGAGGAACAGCAGGCTTGACACTGTGCGACAACGCAAAAGACAAAGTAATCGTTAATGAAAATCTTGTTACATTAATCGGAAATATGTCAGGCTATTATAACTCATTTAACAGTCCTATTATTAATGCTGTTCCGTCTGTTGTAATAAGAGGACTGGTAAGAGCTGAAATCACTCCTGAAGATTTTGATAATAAAGAGAGAATGGAAGAAATTACAAAATATCTTCAGCATTATGTAAAAGACCACGCTGAAAATTACGGTATAACAGAGGCAAAAGATTATGAGGTTTCATTAAAAGAAAATATGGAAACCGGTAAATTCTCAATAAAAGTTGAATTAGGCGAAGGAATTGACCCTGTTGCAATTACAGCCAACATGATTAAATCTTCCGAATACAATAAAATTAAAACAACTTATCCTTTAATAAGAGATTTTTTGTTTGAAGAAGAAAAATCATTAAACTTGAATACAGGAACAGAAGATTTAACAATAACATCATTTACCGAACTTCAAAGAATAATTGAAGAAAGAGGCAAAAAAGGTGTAGGAATTCAACGTTTCAAAGGTTTAGGAGAAATGATGCCTCAGCAATTGTGGGAAACAACAATGGATCCTGCTAACAGAACATTATTAAAGGTAACAATAGAAGATGCAGAGCATGCTTCACAATTATTTGATGTTCTTATGGGCGATAATGTTGAACCGAGACGTGAATTCATTGAACAAAATGCCGTATATGCAACAAATATTGATACTTAACCTTTAAATAAGAGGTGTATTAGTGAACCTGATAATCAAAATACTAAAATTAAGAATTACAAAAATAATTTTGTTTTTTCTTTTCATAGCGTTTCTTGCATCACTATATTTTTGCAGGGACTGGTATTTTGTTCAATATCATAAATGCGTAGGCTTTTACTATGTACACAAAGGTGATAAAGCATTTAAAGAAGCAAAATATCAAAAAGCTATTGATAACTATAAAACGGCACTAAGACATTATCCCGGACATTCGAGAGCAAGTTGCAATCTCGGGAATATTTATGTAAGTTTTGAGAATTATTATGATGCGGTAACTGCATATGAAAATGCACTAAAATTCAGTCCGAATTTTATGGGTTGCAGAATGGATTTGGGTATCATTCTTTCCGAAAAAATGGCAAATTATGATAAAGCTATTCAAGAATACGGAAGAATAGTTAATTCTAAACCGTTTACCATTAACATTCCTTTTGTTTTTAATAATAAAGAGACAACTAACGCAAATAAAGGACTTGCATATTATAATATGGGACTTGCATATAGAGGTAAAGCCGTATATATGGGAGATAAATCCAGTACCTCCGTTAAATATTTAAAAAAAGCAAAAGAGTCATATCAAAATGCTGAAAAATACTTAAAAAATGATTACGATAATACATATAACCTCGCATTAACAAATCATTTATTAGGTGATTATTCATCGGCGGGAAGTGAATATTGTAAAGCAATAAATATAAAACCTGACAGTTATGAAGCTCATTATAATTTTGCATTATTACTCAGAAGTATGAATATGAATAAAGAAGCATTGACTGAATTTGAAAAAACAACAATGCTGCTTGATTATAACGGCAATAATTCAAATAAAAATAAGTATGTTTTCGGTATTATAAATGAAATTAAACGCAGAATATTAAACGAAGGACAATACGACTATTTAAAAGACAGACGTGATTTTACCGCATTAAAAGATGATGACATAACATACTCAAAAGGCAAAGTCATAGCTGAAAAGCAAAAATCATTTAAAATGAATGAACTCTTAAAATGTACATATGGAGATAAATTTGAAGAAATATAATGGGAACAATGATAAATAAAGAGCAAAATGTAGAATTTTTAAATAAATTAGCAAACCTTTTAACAAAAAAGGTTTCACCTTCCAATATTTCAAATTCTATTAATAAATTATTCAAGTCCTATTTCAATATAGAAAGAACGGAATTCATTATTTGGGACAATAACAGTATGCTGTTAAAGGATTTTGTACAGGATTGGAAGATATATGATAATGAATCTTCTTCACAAGGAATAAATTATATATATAATAATCTGGCAATGGAAAACGGAAAAAAGTTTTATTTCAATGAGGAAGAATTTGACTGTAATTTAGATGAAGAAGCTCAGTATCGCATATTAGAATTAAAATCGGAAAATAATAATATAATTTTCCCGCTGGTTGCGAATGGTGATGTTTTTGGATTATTAAACATAACATCAGAAAAAAATGCATTTACAAAAGATTTCTTTACTCTGTTAAATATATCTTCAAAACTGATTTCCGGAGCTATTATAAACTATCTTTTAAATGAACAGATGGAGATAAGTTTAAATTTCTACAGAGCAATGAAAGATATTGCTAAAATTATAGAAAGCCAGTATGAATTATCATATATTATTCCGCTTATCGGTGAAATGATAGACAGATTTATGTCCTCACATTTAATTTATATATTTATATATAAAGATGAAAAATATCAGCTTGTATGGCCCATTGCCTGCAAAGATGAAAATGTATATAAAATGCTGGAAAATGTAGATATAAAAAAAGAAGTTATTTTATCCGAGAATTGTCAAATAGGAGTATTTCCTCTGGTAAATGAAGAAAATATATTAGGCGCAATTGTCGCCTATAGTAATTTTGAAAAACTTCTTCAAAAAGATATTGATTATCTTGTGCAGCTTACAAGACAATCAGGATTGACAATACACCGGGCAAACGTATATGCGGAAGTATTAAAATATGCTACATTAGATGCTCTTACAGGTTTGAACAACCGAAGACAATTTGAAATAAGATTAAAGCAGGAAGTTTCAAACAGCAACAGAAACAATGTTCCGTTATGCTGTATAATGATTGATGTTGATTACTTTAAAAAAGTAAATGACACCTACGGACATGCAGCAGGTGACTGCGTATTAAAGGCTGTTGCGGAAGTTATAAGAAATGAAATAAGAGAATACGATATAGCTTGCAGATACGGCGGGGAAGAATTTTTTATAATACTACCTCAAACAAAACTGCAAGAAGCAACTTCAGTTGCTCAAAGATTGAGGAAAGTATTTGAAGAAACAAAAATGGATATATCAGAAGCAGGAATAGAGGGCAAACCTTATTTAAAAATTACGGCAAGCCTTGGAGTATGTGAATATAATACTTCTATGACAGCAGATATATTTGCACAAACAGCAGATAAAGCATTATATGAGGCAAAAGCTACGGGAAGAAACAGAGTTATTGTAGCATAGATTACAATAATATTTGGTTGTGGTATGGTAGAGTATGGGATTTAAAGAATAGTTTATGAAATATTTGAAATATATAATAATTTTTTTGATAATAATAGTACCGTGTATAATTACCGTTCTAATATATAACGATAAAATTACACAGGATTCTCCTCTGTATTATAAGCAAGGGGTTGAATTCTATGATAAAGGTGATTATCAAAATGCATATTATAATTTCTGTAAAATAAAATGGATAAGTCCTTTATATCCTATGGCTGTTTATAAACAAGCAAAGAGTGCGCAACTTGCCGGCGATTTTAAAATGGCTGCCATAAAATATAAATTATTCTTGGATAAACTTCCGGACTCCATTTTTGATTTGCGTGCAAAATTAAATTTAGGTAAAAGTTATTATTATTTAAAACAGTATGAAGATGCAAAAATTCCGTTTCTGGAACTTGAAGCAAAAACAAATAATGACGGAACGGAAGAAGTATATTTTCTTGGACTTATTGAAAAGAATTTTGATAAAAATAATGCCGCATCTTATTTCAGAAAATATTTAAAAACAGCATTGGACGGTAAAGCTCTAAATAATAATTATATTGCTGCTTCTGCTGAAGAATTGTCCTCATTAGGTATAGATTTAACGGAAGAAGATTTAAAACTTATTGCTATTGCATACTTTAAAAACAAGAAATATAAAGAGGCATTAAAATACTTTTCAAAACTGCCCGTTGATACTTGTTGGGATTATCTTGTTCTTTCAAATTATTATTTGGGACATAAAAGTATTACTAAAAAATTAATAGAGACCGGAATGTTAGATTTCTCAGGTAAAGCATCAGAAGAAAATCTTCATGAAATTTATAATGCATATGCAAGTTTTTTGTATGGTACTAAAAATAAAATTTGGACACAAATACATAAAACCGTTCAGGAAAATTCATTGAAGGGTGAAGATTATGTTTTATATAAACTTGCAGAAAATTCCTTACCTGAAAAAGCGGTAGATTATTATACTGCAATAGTATCTAATTATCCTGAAAGTTTATATGCACCTGAAGCACAATGGAATGTAATATGGAATGCATATAAAAAACAAGATTATAAAACTGCCGAATTACTTGCAATTCAACACTTAAAAACATATAAGAAAGTAAAATCCACACCCAAAGTAGCATTTTGGCTTGCTAAAATCGCTTTAAAAGAGAATAAACAAACTGAAGCACATAATTATCTAACAAAACTGGCAAATAAATATCCTGATAATTATTATGGATTGAGAGCAGAAAATATAATTGCAAAGAAAAATGATTTTTGGACAACTTCAGGAAACAATAAACTTCCCGAACCCAAAGAATCAATAGAATTTCCTATTTCCATATCGCAAATAGATATAAAAGATTTAAAACTTATTAATACTCTGTTTGATATGGGCGATTATGAAATATTTAAAGATGCGGATTACAATAATCCTATAGTTGAAAGTTGGTTTGAATATAAAAATGATAATAAATCACGTTCCATAGTACTTGCAAGAGATGAAATAGAAAAAATGGATGTAAAACCGTCCGTATATAGTGCTGCATACAAATTAACTTACCCGAGATATTGGGTTAGCGAAATAAATATTGCAGGACAAAAACTCGGAATAGATCCGTTTTTAGTTGCGGCTATTATAAGAGAAGAGAGTTATTATAATGAACACGCTAAAAGCAAAACAGGTGCTACCGGTTTAATGCAGTTAATGCCTTTAACAGCAAGCTATATGATTTCTAAGTTAACGGATGAAGTACAAAACTTTGCAGGTTTGGAAGACCCAAGAACGAATATGTATTTAGGTTGTAATTACATTAAATATCTAAAGGAACGTTTCAGCAATGATTTAATGGTAGTCGCAGCATATAACGGAGGCGAAGGTTCCGTTAATAAATGGATGAAAACAAACGGAATAGAAGATTTAGATGAGTTTATTGAAGATATACCTTTTGATGAAACACGTAATTATGTAAAAAAAGTATTCCGTTCATATCATATGTACAAAAAAATATATTCTTAACTAATTGATACTTTTTTATAATAAGTATAAAAGCAACTATAATGGGGAATCGCAGAGATTTCCCTATTTTTATTTTATATATATTTGTTAATTTTTATTAAAATTATGGAATTTTTATCGTCTAAAAAATCTTTATATACATGAGGGGACGAGAGTGTATTAATGAAAATTATAAGATACGATCAAAAAGAAGATAATTATAGTTCTGCA
>JAEEGL011549255.1_pt1 | contig 45207 bp, 40 predicted proteins | sample 9134231 | NCBI WGS metagenome assembly JAEEGL01 (sample SAMN16246548, study PRJNA631951) | gut metagenome | biome: gut microbiome; feature: rumen; material: fiber-attached | host: Bos | place: Iran: Karaj | collected 2018-10 | reverse complement strand
CTACAAGCAGACGGTACTGGGCCTTGCGTGGTTCTTCATCAGCCCGATTTTCACAACGATAATGTATATGTTCGTCTTTGGCGGACTGGCGGGCATCTCGACCGGAGGCGTGCCTCAGGCTGTCTTCTACCTTAGCGGCATCCTAATGTGGAACTACTTCAACGCCTGCTTCGGGCAGAACAGCAACGTGCTGGCGGCCAATGCCGGCATATTTGGCAAGGTCTACTTTCCGCGACTGATCATCCCGCTGGCAGGAATGACGTCGTCGCTCGTGACCTTCGGTATTCAGCTGCTGCTGCTCATCGTTGTCTACGTCTATTACGTCATAACCGGTGCCCCGCTCTGCCCGCGCTGGGAGCTGCTGATGTTTCCGGTCTACCTGATTCTGCTGGCGCTGACAGCGATGTCGTGGGGTATGATAATATCGTCAATGACAGTCAAATACCGCGACCTGAATATGCTTGTGGGCTTCGGAATGAGTCTGCTGATGTACGCCACGCCTATCATCTACCCGATGAGTATCGCGGCCAACAAGAGCTACGGTTGGGTGCTGAAACTCAACCCGCTGAGCGGCATATTTGAGTCGTGGCGCTACTCTATAACCGGCATCGGGCAGATGGACTGGATGGGGCTGCTCTACTGCACCGGCTGCCTTGTGGTGACGATGTTCATTGGCCTGCTGCTCTTCTCCAAAGCTGAACGTAACTTCATCGACACAGTTTAATCACATTATTTGTTTTAGCACGCTATTGCGTGGAAATTATTCAAATTATACACAAATTATACAGATTTTTTTTATAGATTTGAATCCAATTTGTATAATTTCTCGCCGCAGGCGATAAAAAAAAGATATTATAAATGGCAAAAAATAGACAAAACAAGCATACACGTCTTATATATGTAGATATGATGGTTGGAATGGCTATGCTGATGGTGGTGATGGGGCATTTCAGCGTCGGGTTCGAGCCGCAATGGTACCACGGTCTGCACAACTGGATATACTCATTCCATATGCAGATGTTCCTCTTCCTCTCAGCATTCCTTATCCGCTACACCTACAAGGGTACCAACAGCCTGAAAGAATACGGTCTGTATATTTGGCGCAAATTCAAGAAGTTCTTCCTCTGGTTCCTCGTCATCGGAATGGGTGTGGCTCTGCTGGCCTGCCTTGTCAAAGAAACGCCATTCACAACCGACTATCTACTCCATTCGCTGCGCAACCTCCTCCTCTATCCTCGCTGGAGCGAAGCCTCCTTCCTTTGGTACATCTACATCCTCTTTGGCTTCTACCTGATTTCGCCGCTCTTCTTCCGCCTGCCTCAGTGGGTGCGCGTGCTGTGCTGCATCGGGGCAATGTTCCTTGCAATGCTCGACGGCACAGCATTCCTGGCTACCAGCGACTTCTGCAGCCTGACGTTCTTCTACTGCCTTGGCGTGCTTTGCGCTGAATGGATCGACGAGATAAGAGGTGTAAAAGTCTGGATGTGGGGACTTTTGGCCGTGCCATTTGTCGCATTCAGCGCCTGGCTGTTCAGCCAAGGCGAAGCCATTGGCTTCGAATTCCCGCAGTTAGGCTGGTGGAGCCTCGTGACAGGCACCGCCGCCCTGCCCTGCTTCTACCTGCTGGCAATGGCATTAGAGAGAATAGGCCCCGTGAAAGCCACATTATCCTCAATATCACGCAACTGCTATTGGATCTACCTGCTACAGATGTTCATCATCTGGGGCTGCGCACGCCTTGCGCATTCATCCATCCACACCGGAACGCTAACATTCATCCCATTCTTTATCGTTACAACCATCCTCGCAGTAGGCCTTCCTATTTTATTCGCTGAGCTCTTAAAAAAAATCTTCTGCAAGAAATAAAGGTCGCTTTGCAGATTCACTATATTTGTTCTATTCCGCGGTGGTCGCCTTGTCCAAAATCTCAAGAAAATATTCATAACCCTTTTTAGGCCATCAATACCTAATTCAATATTTTAGATTATATTTATTTTTGAGTCCGCAGGACAACAAAAAAAAGCGGGACCACCATTCGTGTCGTCCCGCCAAAAATACATCTTTGAAATAAGTAAGCACGCCTTTATTTACGCTATTCCTAAAAAAAAGTTTCATTTTACATATTTTTTTTTCAAAAATGCAGTTATCCTTCGTATGAGAAAAACAACATATATCATTATTTTCGCGGCAATACTTGTTTTTATGACAGCCTGCGGATCCAACCCCACCGACAAACTTCCGCGCGAAGACGCACTTAAAGTTCTCGATGCCAAAATAAAAAAAGACAACGACAACGCCGCACTTTATTACGAACGTGCTATCATTTTGATTGGTCTTGGCAAGGAAAAACAACAGTCACAATATTTTCGCGATGCCATTTCGGATCTCGAGAAGGCCACAAACATCGACGATACCAAAGCTGAATACTATACTGCTTTGGGCGATGCCCACTTCAGCATTGGTAATGTTGGCGACAGCTACTCGGCACTGCAACAGGCGCTGAAACTGGATGCAAACAACTTCGAGGCCTGCCTTAAAATGGGCGAAATTGCTTTTTATAGCAAAGACTACGACCGCGCTATGGAAAGTCTGTCCAAAGTCACAGAGCAGGACAAAAACAACCAGACAGCCCTTTTTATGAAAGGCTTCATCTACAAAGAAACTGGCGACACCGCCAATGCCGTATACTATTTCCGACACCTAAACGAACTCTATCCCGACTACGAGCCTGCCTACGAAGAACTGGGTATGCTCTACGCACAGCATCGCAACAAGCTGGGACTTGAATACCTAACAACTGCTCTTAGCCTTGAACCAAAGAACATCAACGTACTTTACGGTCTGGCAATGCTTTATCAGGATGCCGAAGAAGCTGACAAAGCCACTGAATACTATGTAAAGATACTTGAAATAGACCCCAACTACAAATATGCCTGGTTCAACAGAGGATGGATGGAAATGGTTCTTTATGAAGACTATAATGCCGCCATAGACTTTTTCAACAAAGCCATTGAATGCGACCCGCAATATGCCGAGGCTTACTACAACCGTGGTCTCACATACCAAACCATTGGCAATAAAGCCAAAGCTACAGCCGACTTTGACAAAGCCCGTCAACTCGGATACGAAGAAAACAACGATTAAAGTTTAAAGGTTTGATATTACCCTTAAACCTTTTAACCCTCAAACCCTAAAGCTTCTCAACCCCCTGAAACCCTAAAACCCTCAATAAATGAACAACGTAAAAGAATACATCGAAGCCAACAAAGAGCGCTTCCTCAACGAACTTTTTGAACTCATACGCATACCCTCCATCTCAGCCGAGAGCGAGCACAAGGACGATATGGTGCGTTGCGCAAATAAATGGAGAGAATTCCTTCTTGCTGCCGGTTGTGACAAGGCTGAAGTTATGCCATCTGCAGGCAATCCCGTAGTATATGGCGAAAAGACCATCGATCCCGCCAAACCGACCGTACTGGTCTATGGCCACTACGATGTGATGCCCGTTGCCCCGCTCGAGCTTTGGAACACCAAGCCCTTCGAGCCTGTCATCAAGGACGACAAGATTTGGGCTCGCGGTGCCGACGACGATAAAGGTCAGAGTTTTATGCAGGCCAAAGCCTTTGAGTTTATGGTTAAGACAAACCAGTTGCCCTGCAACGTCAAGTTTATGCTTGAAGGCGAAGAGGAAATCGGCAGCGGCAGCCTCTACGGTTTCTGCGAGGAGCATAAGGATATGCTCAAAGCCGACGTCATCCTGGTCAGCGACACTGGTATGATTGCACAGGATACCCCCAGCATCACCAGCGGTCTACGCGGACTCTGCTATTGGGATGTTGAGGTCACAGGTGCCGACCACGACCTTCACAGCGGCATCTATGGTGGCGCCGTAGCCAACCCCATCAATATTCTTTGCAAGATGATTGCCGGTCTCCACGACGAGAACAACCACATAACCATACCGGGATTCTATGATGACGTGCTGGTTATCAGCGACGAAGAGCGTGCTCTTATGGCACAGGCTCCGTTCAATCTGGAGGATTACAAGAAGAGCCTTGATATAAAGGAAGTCCACGGCGAGAAAGGATACACCACCACCGAACGCACTGGCATACGTCCCTGCCTTGACGTCTGCGGCATCTGGGGCGGTCACACCGGCGAAGGTTCCAAGACCGTTCTGCCCAGCAAGGCTTATGCCAAGATTTCGACACGTCTGGTTGCCAATCAGGACTTCGAGAAGATCAGCAAGCTCTTCAAGGACTACTTCGAGAGCATCGCTCCCGACTGTGTTACTGTCAAGGTCACCCCGTCGCACGGTGGTGCCGCTTATGTCAGCCCTCTCGAGATGAACGCCTACAAGGCTGCAGAAAAAGCTCTTACAACCACCTTCGGCAAACGTCCCATCCCCACACGCAGCGGTGGAAGTATCCCAATCGTGGCCGGTTTCGAGCGCATACTCGGTATCAAGAGCATCCTGATGGGCTTCGGTCTCGGTAGCGACGCCATCCACGCCCCCAACGAGAACTACCCGCTATTCAACTTCTTCAAAGGCATTGAGACGATCCCCTATTTCTACGAATATTTCACAGAATTGGAATATAAAGGTTAAAGTTTAACGTTTAAAGGTTAAAGAACTGAAAAATAATAAAGACTACACACCGTGCTTACTCTTTGATCTTTAACCTTTAATCTATAAACTTTACAAAAGTGAGGCATCCTCTAATTCCTATAACAGTCCTCGTTGCACTTGTCATACTTGTGTGCGAGGGCTTTTTTGGTGCCTTCACCAAATGGAGCGATCCCTCACGTTCGCCATCACACTACTCACATTTTGCCGATGATGAATGTTGGATGCGCGTGTATATTAGCGACATACCTGTAGAACGCGACAAGACATTTCGCGTCACTGCCGAAGTGCTTGAAGTAACCGACAGCAACGGTATTCCCCACTCTTGCAATGGCAAGATGCTCATTTACATTGAAAAACCCGCAATGGTTACTGATGGGGATGAACTACTTATACGTGCTGCACCACGATTGCCCAGCGGTGCCGACAATCCACACCAGTTCGACTATCGACGTCATTTGCAACGTCGCGGCATACTCTACACCACTTTCATCCCTAATTCATCTTACAAAATTCTTGAGCACAGCGAACGTGGCTTCAAAGCGCGCATAACATCGCTGCGAAAACGGTTCATCGACATAATCCATTTCAGCAGCCTAACGCCGTCGCAACAGGGCATCGCTGAAGCACTTATACTTGGTTGGGACGGTGACCTGGACGGCAACACAAAAGAAAACTTCCGTTCAGCAGGCATCGCTCATCTGCTTTGCGTCAGCGGTCTACACGTAGGCATCATAGCAATGCTTGTAGGCTGGTGCCTGTTCTTCTTCAGCAACCGACGAACACCACGCATCATAAAAGGTATAATCCAAATCATCGCCATCTGGGCCTTTGTTGCAATCACCGGTATGGCACCGTCAGCAATGCGTGCAGGACTTATGTTCACCCTTATAGTCATCGGTCAAATGTTCTTTACCAAGCCTCCGACACTCAACACCGTTGCTGCATCAGCCCTCATACTGCTTGTCGCCAATCCATTACTGCTGTTCGAAATAGGTTTCCAACTATCATACGCTTCCGTCTTCGCCATCATCTTGTTTACGCGTCCTCTCGAAAAACTTATACCTATTCCACATAGCGACAGAAGGACTTTAAATCTTTTATTCGTACTATTGAAAAAAATACGTACACTCTTTTGCGTATGCCTGTCAGCGCAAATGGCTGTAACACCGCTGATACTTTTCTACTTCCACACCTTCCCGCCCTACTTCCTCGTTGCAAATATGACCATTGTGCCTTGCGCAGCATTGTTGCTGGGAAGCACACTGCTTATGTTCGCCGTCTGTTGGTGGCCGTTTGCCTTCAAAGTTGCAGGCTATCTTGTCTCTACCCTGCTCTCTGTCACTGAACGTATCACTTCAGGCATTGCCTCTTGGCCAAATGCAATGCTTGAAGGTATCTATTTCGATGGTGCAATGCTTATACTTGCGCTTACAATCATAACACTGCTCGGCTTTACTCTGATCAAGCACCGTTGGAGCAGCGCCACAGAAGCATTGACCGTAATGCTGGCACTCGTTGCTTACGCCCAACACATTGAAGCACAATGCAGCACACAGCAGCACTGCGACATCTATCGCATCGGCAACCGAACCGCAATGGAGTTCTTCACAGGACACCAAAGCATTCTGCTATGCGACAGCGTAACTACAGCACATCCAGAAGAAATAGACTATCAAACAGCCAACAACCTCGTGTGGCATAAAGCAAAACGCAACAGAATCTTGACACTTGACGATGACTATGAGGACTGCCATCTCCTTGTGCGCGACCGTTTCATAGGTTTTAACGGAAAGACATTCCGCATTATCGACCGCAGCAACTACCGCCAGCAGTCACATTGCCACATAAAACTTGATTATCTTCTGCTTCGCGAAAGCCCATACATAACCATCTCTGAGTTAAATGAGCAATACGAATTTGACACACTTGTCATTGCCAGCCAAAACAGCACCCGCCGCCGGATGGCTTGGCAACAAGAATGTGATAGTCTCGGAATACCTTATATAGAATGAGTTCAATAGCCTGCCACTCTGGCAGGCTTTTTTTGTTTATAACAGAAACAGTTTCTGTACTTCTTTGCGACCAAGTTTATTGTTTATTGCCTCAATAAGGTCGGTGGTTTTATAGGTCAACTCGTTTTTTAAGGCCGGCACGCTGAGTGTAACGCGCAACGTGTGGCTGGCAGGGTCATAGCGCACATCGCGTGTCAGTTTGACTATGAACTCTCCTACCACATCGCGGTAGGCCTGCTCGACCTGGCCTCGAGTGATGCTGTCGTCAAAGTTGTACTTCCGCAGAGCGGCGTCGATAAGATCCTTTATTGTATATTCGTGCGACATTTCTTTCTTTATTTAAATCAATCAGTTCTCCGTTCTCAATCCTCCGTTCTCTACGGTGAATATCTTGTGCGGCATATCGGGAGCCTGCTCGAATATCGACTCTACGCGACCTGGCTGTGTATCGGTTATGAAGACCTGCCCGAAGCGGTCGCTGCCGACAAGAAGAACAAGTTGTCGTACACGCTGCATATCAAGCTTGTCGAAAATATCGTCCAGAAGCAATATTGGTTTGGTGCCAAGATGGGCGCGAATATATTCAAACTGTGCCAGTTTCAGCGCTAAAAGAAAAGTCTTCTGCTGTCCTTGCGACCCAAAACGTTTGACTGCAAACTGCCCTATGGCAAACTCGAGGTCGTCTTTATGCGGACCCACCGAGGTGTACTGCAACTGTGCGTCTCGACGATGGGCATCTGCAACCTGTGTCGCAAATTCTGCCGCATCGACTTCCAGTTGAGTAAGATATGTTATCGAAGGCTTTTCGCTGACGTTGGCGTCGGGATGTATCAGGAGATAGTACTGCTCGAAGAGTGGCATAAACTCCTCGAGGAACTTGCGTCGTGCATCGACAATGGGTTGTCCGTATCGCACAAGCTGCTCGTCCCATATTGCTATTGTATCGTCCTCAAAATACTGGTTTTCATAAAACTGCTTCAACAGCCGATTGCGTTGTTCCAAGGCTTTCTGATAAGACATCAGGTTTTGCAGATAGCCACGGTCAGCTTGCGAGATGATACCGTCTATAAACTTACGGCGTGCGTCGCTGCCTCCCAGTATGAGGCTTTGGTCCGAAGGAGTTACTATTACCAACGGCAGACGTCCTATGTGTTCTGCAAGGGTAGAGCAAGCCTTCTTGTTGAATTTCATCTTCTTTGACTGTCCTCGTTGCAGGGTACAGGATACCGTGACAACACTGTCGTTGTCTTCGGGTTCATCAAGACTGTATTGGCCGTGTATGGCGAAGTAATCGGCATCATTGCGTATGTTCTGGCTGTCTACGGGATTGAAATAGCTTTTGCAGAAGGAAAGGTAATACAATGCATCAAGCAGGTTGGTCTTCCCTACCCCGTTGTTGCCTACCAGGCAGTTGACATTGTTCGAGAATGTCGTGTCGAGTTCGTCGTAGTTTTTGAAATTGGCTAATTGCAGTCGTTGAATAAACATCGGTTTTTGTGTATTGGTTTTATTGTAACTCTCTCTCTATCTTTTCCTTTACCTGTTCCATCAGCCATCGGGGCGTCGATGTGGCACCGGTTATACCGATACGCATTGTGCCATTGAACCAGGAACTGTCTATCTCGTCGGGCGAGGATATCATTCTGGTGTTGGGCTGCACTTTGCGGCAGTATTCAAAAAGATAGTGCCCGTTCGAAGAATTGACACCCGACACAAAGAGCACCAAATCCACACTCCTCGCAAACTCTTCCAGTTGGGTTGCACGGTTTGCAACACGGCTGCAGATGGTGTTGTATGCCACAAAATCAGCGTTCTCTACGCCGGCGTCCTCTATTCGTTTCTCTATGTTGTCTGTCAGCCTGCGGTAATCCTCGCGGCTCATTGTCGTCTGCGAATACAGTCTTATCGGCCTCGTCACATCCAGAGCGTCAATATCACCGGGAGAGGATATGATGATTGCCGTGTTGTCTGTCTGGCCGTTGAGGCCTACAACCTCTGCGTGGCCTTTTTTGCCGAATATGGCCACCTGACCGCCAACGGCAAGCATTTGCTCATATCCGTCGCGGATTCTCTTTTGCAAGGCCAACACTATGGGACAGGTGGCGTCGACAAGTGTTATGCCTCGTCGACGTGCAAGCTCGTATGTCGACGGTGGTTCGCCGTGGGCACGTATCAGCACCATCGTGGGTGGCAGCGATGCCATACGGTCGAGGTCTATGACACGCAGCCCCAACTGGGCCAGACGCTGCACCTCCTCGTTATTGTGGACAATGTCGCCCAGACAGTAGAGCTGATGTGTAGAATTCAACTGTTGCTCTGCGGCGTCGATAGCTTTGACGACTCCGAAACAGAAACCGGCATTGGGATCTATTATGACAGACATTGGTTCTCCTGGTTGGCGGCCTCTATAACCTGTTCATACTCTTGCGGCGTGAGGTCGTTGTAGAAATAATACACTGGGTTGACTTTCTTGCCGTTGAGCCACACCTCGTAATGGCAATGCGGACCTGATGCAAGGCCGGTCGAACCGACGTGACCTATCAGTTCACCGCGACGCACCTTCTGACCGCGACGCACCTTGACGTCACTCATATGGCCATATAGCGTTTTGTAGCCATAGCCGTGGTTTATCAGCACCGTGACACCATATCCGCTCAACGAAGCGTCGCCACGGCCAGCCACCTCTATGGTGCCGTCGCCGGTGGCATAGATGGGCGTACCCTTCTTGGCCGACAGGTCTACACCAGTATGCATACGGCGGTAATGCAGTATGGGGTGATAGCGTGTGCCGAAGCCCGATATCACACTGCATTTGTTCTTCTCAAGAGGCATAATGGCCGGGATGTGCTCCTGGCGTTCTTTCTTGGTACTCACCATCTGGTACACCTCATCGAACGACTTCGACTGCACATACAGCCGCTTCGTAAAATCGTCCAAACGCTTTGTCGTCTCTATGATAAGGTCGGAATGGTCATATCCCTCCAACTCGGCATACTGCTGGTTCAGCATACCCGCGTTGCGCTCCTCGCTACCAATCGGCTCAGCCTCCAGCAATGTGCGGTATATACTGTTGTCGCGGTTCTCCAGATCGGCAAGGACGGCCTCGTTGCGACGCACAATGTCCTTCATCTTCGACATCTGGCGTTCCATTACGGCAATCTCGCGTTTCAGCTGACGTTCCCGGGGCGAATCGAAGACGTGAATACCTATTACAAGCAACACCACACCCAGCACAATGCCAAATGCCACCGAAAAAGAAATCTTTTTCAACGTGTCCACAAAAGTAGTCTTCACCTTCTCGTACGAAAGCGTGTGCGGATTGAACTTATATGTGTGGTGTTTCTTCAATAAGGGTTTGAGGGGTTTAAGGGTTGAAAGGTTTCAGTGAGGTAAAATCCAAACTTTTAACTATTAACTTTTAACTATTAACTCTAATCCTTAACCGCTACTTTCTTCCACTCGCTGACGGCTTTGGCAAAATCCTCAGCCGGACCGGTATGATTGACGAAAAAGCGGAGATCAAGCTGCGGAATAATCAGTTCGCCCACCACCTGTGCACGTGTAGTGCCGTACAGCGTGCTCAACGCATCCGTACCAACACTCTTGTGCTTGCGGCTTTTGTGTGAATTGAACTGCGGACGCACAGCCAGAGTCGAAATGTCAACAACATTGAAATCAATGTCTATGCTCTTCCAGGGATGGAAATCGAAATCAACCGACGAACGCGCCACAACAATGCCGTCGGGATAGATGTAGTAATGACGGCCCTCATAGTCGCGCATCACAGGCGTCTCACCCGGCACCTTGATATAGTCGAAGATGCCCATATCGAAGAAAACCTGCTGATATGCCGGGTTGCCGTTGTCGAGATACACCGACCACACGCGGCGCGAATCAACAATCAGATGGAACGTCTCTACAACCCTGTTCCACAACGCAAGCGACGACTCCTCCATCTGACGCGAATAGTTTATCTGTGTCGAATTCACGTCACGTTCCAGGCTGGCTATGCTCGACTTGTAGTGCGACAAAATACTGACCATCGACTTGTTCGGATGGTCGCCCATCTTGTCCTTTATAGCTCGCACAATGCGCTGCAGCTGCTCCTCGTCGCGGGCCAGTCCTATCACATTCTGGTATGCTGCCAGCATCTGGCGTTCCCTGTCGTTCTTGGCCTTGCCGAAAGCCTCGCTCGCACGCTTATACTCCTTCTCGAAATCAGGCTCCCTGCCCAGCAGCAACGTCAGCCAGTTCTGACGTGTCTCACGTTCCACTGCGTTCACAAAACGACGGTAACTGTGGCTCTCCGTGTTGCGAACAAAAAAACCAGTACCAGGAGTACCCTCCACAACAAATTTTGCCAGATGACCACTCTCATAGCGGCCGCGTACCGCAAAAGTGGAATATTGGAAATGACGCGTGACCGGCAGACGCAATCCCTCTGCCACAGTCATCCGCTTCGCAAATATATTCTTCAGTTTCATCTCGAAAAGTGTTTGTTGATTCGTTGATTGGTTGATAGGTTCAGGTGTTGATACGTTGATATGGCGATATGGTAATTGCCGACATTCATTGTCAACATATAATCATTAAACATATCGACATTAACCATATCAACAACACCCTCTACCCGTGAATAGCCTTCCCATAGGCAGCCTCGATAGCCTCCATAATGGCCTCCGACATCGTCGGATGAGGATGTATCGAGCCAGCCACCTGCTTGGCAGTCAGTCCGTTCTGGCGCGCAGTAACCAATCCTGCTATCATCTCCGTCACATTGTCGCCACACAGGTGCGCACCAAGGATAAGGTCAGTCTTCTTGTCGATGACCATCTTCACAAAACCGTCGTTGTTGCCCGCAGCCGTAGCCTTGCCGCTGGCCTTGAAGAAGAACTTGCCAACCAGCACCTCGTGGCCTGCCTCAACAGCCTTCTTCTCGCTCAAACCCACGCTGGCCACCTCGGGGGTGGTATAGGTGCAGCCGGGGATATTGCTGTAGTTCAGCTTCTCGGGCTCGCCGCCGGCAATCTTCTCCACGCAGCATATAGCCTCCGCACTTGCCACGTGAGCCAGCGCCGGACCGTGGACCACATCGCCGATGGCATAATAGCCGGGCACATTCGTGCGGTAATAGTCGTCAACCACAATCTTCGTGCGCTCCACCTCGATGCCAGTCTCCTCCAGACCCATATCCTCAAGGTTAGTGATCACTCCCACAGCACTCAACACCACATCGCAGTCCACCAGCACCTCAGCGCCCTTCTTGTCCTTAATATGTACGTGGCACACGTCGCCTTCGACGTCGACCTTCTCGACCGATGCACTCATCATCACCTTCATACCCATCTTCTTGAAGCTGCGAGCCACATTGGCACTCACATCCTCGTCCTCGTTAGGAAGAATCGTCGGCATAAACTCCACCAGCGTCACCTCCACACCAATGCTCTGATAGAAGAAAGCAAACTCACTGCCGATGGCACCGCTGCCCACAACGACCATCCTCTGCGGCTTCTGCGGAAGCGTCATAGCCTCGCGATAGCCTATGATGTGCTTGCCGTCCTGAGGCAGATTCGGCAGATTGCGGCTACGGGCACCAGTAGCTATAATGATGTGCGGGGCCTCGTACACAGTCTTGCCGCCCTCAGCGTCGGTCACCTCCACCTGATGGCCAGGTTTAACCCTGCCACTGCCCATAATCACATCCACACCGTTCTTCTTCAGCAGGAACTGGACACCCTTGCTCATCGTCTCCGCCACACCGCGGCTGCGCTGCACCATAGCCGCAAGGTCAGCCTCCACAGGCTGCGATGCGACACCATAGTTGGCAGCGTGGTTCATATAGTTGTACACCTGGGCACTCTTCAGCAACGCCTTCGTAGGTATACAGCCCCAGTTCAGGCAGATGCCGCCCAAGTTCTCGCGTTCAACAACAGCAGTTTTCATACCCATCTGGGCAGACTTCACAGCAGCCACATAGCCTCCAGGACCGCTGCCGATAACTATTACATCGTAATTCATTGTTCTATATTTTATATTTGTTATTTCAAAATAATTACCACTAAACATTAGCAATCACAACGTTGCGCACCGCGCACACCATTGTGACAACCTGCAAAGATAATAAAAAAAGACTAAACCGCAAAAAAAACTTTCACTCCCACCCCATCCTGCCCGAAAAAACACTCGAGCCTACAACCTCCAGCGGAACATATTACCGAAATCGCTTCCCGCACTCTTGCACCCACCCCTTTCCACCCTCCACCCCTGCCATTTTCCCTGTCATATGTACAGTATTTGTACAGTATATGTACAGTATTTGTACGCTTCTAAAGCGTACAAATACTGTACATATACTGTACAAATACTGTACATATGACAGGGAAAAGTTCTATCTCGTATAGCAATGGGACTTTATGAAACATTGTGTGATGATGGCTACTTGTGGACTATGAGAGCAAAAAAAATTTGCCGTGTGCCCTTTTTTCTTTATCTTTGTATTTTCAATAACTTTGTGCGCAATGACAAATAAACGTTTGGTTGTCTGTATGTTGATATGCTTTGCAGCCTGTGCGGCACACTGCAATGGTCAGAGTATTCGCCTGACTCGCTATGCCTCACGCACAAGTGTGAGCCTGGATCTCAACCGCGTGTACAACTACAACTGCTACGAGCGCAACCGCTGGGGCTTGGGACTCGACCTCCTGCAGCCACTGAGATACGACAGCCGCTACGGACGCTCGTTCCAAAACTTGTTTACCGCTTCGGTCTACGGCGCCTACGGCACGGGCGACAAGGCGTGGAAGTACGGCACCGCCCTGGGGCTGGCGTTTCCGAGAGCCGTCTTCAGAAGTGTCGCCCTGCGCTACCAGCACGACCTGCTGCGCGTCGGCAGCCACGGCTTCGAGGGCTACAAAGTCTTCAATACGAGCGACAACAGTTCCTATTTCAGCTCGCGCTTCTGCGCAGGCGATTTTGCAGGTGCCCTGCTGCAGCTGGACATCACGGGACCAGGCTTCCTGATGGTGGAATACAGTCTTTCGCGCGAACGATACCTGTTCGACGCTTCGGGACCGCTGTTCCCTTCCATATGCGACGACGACGCGAAGCCGTATCTCTATTACAACGAGGTTGGCTTCGACCTCTTTTGGGGCGAGCACTGGAAATTGGGGGTGCTGGCCAACATCGTGCCCTCCGACGACGATGCCACACCCCACGCCGACAACGGCCTGTTCGCACCCGACTATGTGCGTCTCCTGGCGCAGTACAGCAACAAAATCAAGCTGAAGAACAACCACGGACAGCTGTCTCTCTTTGCACAGGGTGGCATTGTCACAGAGGGTGCCCCTGTCTCGCGACGCTTCGACCTCGGTGGCACCGGCGGCGGAAAATACTACTTCAACAACACTTTCCTCACCGTTCGCCCGAACACCTTTATGGCCGAAATATTCTCGCTTGCCAGCATACGCTACACCACGGGAAAGGGCCTTTGGAAAAACAACTTCTCCGAACCGCATCCCTTTGTGCAGCTCAACGCGATGTGGGGTGTGCATCACGGGGAAAACCATACAATCGGCACACTTGATGTGAACGGTACGCCGATGGTGTTCACAGCCCCCTCGCAAGGACTGATGGAACCCTGCATCGGCATTGACAAACTGCTGCGTTGGGGAATGCTCGATATGGGCGTCGCAGCAGCCTGCCAACTGACACCGAAAAATTCTGCCTACCATCTGGACAATTTTTTCGACATATTCGCCGTTATGTGTGTTGCTAAACTTGTTTTTGAATAGGTATAACTTTACAATAATGAACAAAAAGATAATATTCACCATCTTGTGCAGCATGGCGATGGCATCGTTCACCTCGCTCAAGGCGCAAAGCGGTTACAAAATCACCTTCTCGTCCGCCTCGCTCAACGACGGACGCTACTACATAGGACAGCATTTCAGGGACCAGTATGTGCTCGTTGACTCGGCCAACGCACAAAAAGGATCGGTAGTATTCGCCGGCAAAAACAAAATGGAACGTGGTGTCTATGTGCTGCTTAAAGACAAGAAAACCAAGATGTTCGACTTTATGATTGACGACAGCCGGACTTTTTCGATCGCTTTCGACGAAAAGATGACGAATGCCGGTATGGTTGTCAATGGCTCGAAGGCCAACACTCTTATGTTCAGCTATATGGCAAAAATGGACTGGGCACACGAGCGCGCCAAAGAGATAGGCAAAGACAAAGACGGAATGGACAAGCTGTCGAAAGAGATGAAGGACTTTGAAGACAACTATATGAGCAAGAACGCGCAATACAAATTCACGCAGCTTATCAGTATGTTCGGCAACATCGATGTTCCCAGCGCCATTCCCGCCGGCAGCCCCGATACCAACCTGCGCGACTGGCAGGCACGCTACTACCGCGCTCACTACTGGGACAACGTTAACCTGAAGGACCATTCGCTCATATACACACCACAGCTTTTCGACAAGACGAACCTTTATTTCTTCAACGTCCTCTACTATCAGGATGCCGACACCATAGTCAAATACGCAGAGGTCCTCTTCGACAAGGTGGTGAACGACAGCACGATGCTGCGCTACTTTATGGAATTCGCACTGCCCAAATACGAACGCAGCACGAAAAACATCGGCTGGGACCAGGTGTTTGTAAGCCTGGTGAAGGACTACTACCTGACAGGCAAATGCACGTGGGCCACAAAGGCGGAGGTATTCAACAAGAAACAGACGGTCGATTTCCTGAGCCAGTCGCTGATAGGCGCTATGGGCCAGGAACTCCTGATGGCCGACACCAACCAGTCGGAAAACCCCAACGACTGGATTTCTAGCCACGCTTTTCCCCAGAAATACGTGATGCTGTGGTTCTGGGACCCCGACTGCAACCACTGCAAGAAACAGACCGCCGAACTGAAGATTCTATACGACTCGATGACGGCTGTGGGCAACAAGGTCTTTGAGGTCTATGCCGTAGGCTTCGAAAGCGACGTGCAAAAATGGAAAAACTACGTCCACAAGCACCAGCTGCCCTTTGTCAACGTGGGCGGCTCGAATGTCAACATCGACTATCAGGAAGCCTACAACGTCCACGGTGCACCGACGATGATACTGCTCAACGCTGACCGACAGATCATTATGAACAAAACGCTGGCCACGAAGAATGTGCTGCCCTTCATAGAGCAATATGAGAAAACCCATCCCGAACAGGCCAACCGCCCACCGTCGCAATGGCAGCTGGAAGGCATCAGAAGGGCAAAAATAAAATAAACCATCTGTTTATCAGGCATTATGCACAGAAGGATACTCATAACAGCACTGCTTCTCGCCGCATCGTTTACGGCGACTGCGCAGCAGTATCCCTTCGACAGTGCCAATCCCCTGCCGGTAGCCGACCGCACAGTGTACGGCTATGTATACGACCTTAAAAACGTTTACATCAACATTTCCAAAGCCAAACGCACACTTTATGTCTACGAACGCCGCTGCACAGGGCTGACAATGATTGCAGCCTACCCTGTCTGTCTGGGTGCCAACAGCGGGAACAAGGAGAGCAAAGGCGACTGCAGAACGCCAGAATGCACAAACGAAATTCCCTTCAGTATCAGCGAGATTGTCGACGCATCAACCTGGACACACGATTTCGGCGACGGACGAGGCAGCATAGTGGCTTATGGCAATTGGTTTATGCGACTGAAAGGCGATTTTGTAGGCACCGGCATAGGCATCCACGGGAGCACGGGCAACCGCTACAGTGTACCCGGCAGAGGCAGCGAAGGCTGCATCAGGATGCGTGACGAAGATCTCATCCACCTTAAAGAGAACTACGCATTTGTAGGTATGAACGTATATATTGAAAAAGACATCTGAAATTAATAATAAGAATTCAAAGAGAATAGAATCCCCAAAACCTTTCAACCCATCGACCCTTTAAAACCTTTTAACCCTTTATAACCCTTAAAACCCTTTTAACCCTTTAACCCTTTATAACCATTAAAACCCTTTAAAACAATAATATTATGAGAAAAAACATTGTAGCAGGAAACTGGAAAATGAACAAGAAATTCGACGAGGCCGACGATCTGATCAATGGCATTCTGACGGAACTCGAAGAGACAGAACTCGGCGAAAACACGCTGATGATTCTTTGTCCGCCTTTTCCATACCTCGAAATGTGTAGCGACTACAGCAACGACTCCTATTTTGCAGTCGGTGCGCAGAACGTCAACGACAACGAGAGAGGTGCATATACCGGAGAAATCAGCGCCGAGATGCTGGAGTCGATGGAAATAGAATACTGCATTGTGGGTCACAGCGAGCGCCGTGCCTACTATGGCGAAACCGACGCTATGATAGCCCGCAAGGTCGACCGTCTGCTGGAACACAACATCCGCCCCATTGTCTGCTGCGGCGAAGTGCTCGAAGAGCGTGAAGCCAACAAGCAGTTCGACGTTGTCAAACGTCAGATCACCGACGGTCTGTTCCACCTCAGCGCCGAGCAGTTCGGTCAAATCGTCATTGCCTACGAACCCGTATGGGCCATCGGCACCGGCAAGACCGCCACACCCGCACAGGCACAGGAGATCCACGCTTTCATCCGCAACCTTATTGCCGAGAAATATGGCAAGCAAGTTGCCGACGAGACCAGCATTCTCTACGGCGGTAGCTGCAAGCCGTCGAACGCCAAGGAACTCTTTGCCAACCCCGATGTCGACGGTGGACTTATCGGCGGCGCATCGTTGCAGGTAGAAGACTTCGTAAACATCGCCAAAGCCTTCTAAACATCTGATTCAACAAGGTGAATAGTGAATTGACCAACAACCAATTCACTGTTCACCTTTATTTATAACCATCAAACCCTTCAACCCTCAAACCATTTGAACTACGAACGTCTTATTGCGCGGCGTTTTCTGCAACGTGACAAAAGCAACTTCTCGCGGCCACTGGTCAACATAGCCACCTACACAATCGCCCTCGGAGTGGTGGTGATGATTATGGCCATATGCATTTTGCGTGGTTTCCAGCGTGAAATAACCAACAAAGTCATCGGTTTCGGTGCCCATATCTCAATTCGCAGCTACGCCTGGGTCAACGACTACGACGAGGCCGTTGTGACAATGAGCGGCGACGAGCTGCGTGCTGTCGAAGCCCTTCCGCAGGTAAAACACATACAGCCCATCGCCAGCAAAGGTGGAATGCTCAAGACCGACGACCAGATACAGGGCATAGTGTTTAAAGGCGTCGACAAAACGTTCGATACCAGCTTCTTCACAAGCAACATAGTCAGGGGGCGTTTCGCACACACAGGCGACAGCACTGCATCCAATGAAATCATCATCTCGCAGCGTATGTCGCAGAAAATGAACCTTGATACCGGCGACAAGGCTCGCACCTATTTCTGGGCAGGCAACAACTATCGCGCACGCGCTTTCCGCATTGTCGGCATCTACAACACCGACCTCAGCGAGTTTGACGACCATTACATAATAGGCGACATCCGACAGCTGCGCAACCTCAACGGATGGGACAGCAGCTCCGCCTCGTGCTACGAAGTGCTTATCAATGATTTCAGCCGCCTCGACGACGCACTTGTCGACGTCAAAGGCGCAACACGGCCAGACCTGGCGGTGACCTCGGTCGTAGAAGAGCAACCTTCGATGTTCGCCTGGCTCGAACTGCTCAATTCCAACATTGCCCTCATACTCATCATTATGGCCATTGTTTGTTCAGCCTCGGTGGTATCGGCATTACTTATTATGATTTTCGAAAAAACAGCAATGATAGGCCTACTGAAGACCCTAGGAAGCACAAACCGTTCCATACGCCGCATCTTTATGCTCAAAGCCACAAGCATTGTCGGCAAGGGTATGGTCATAGGCAACGTCATAGCCATTGTGCTCTGCCTGCTGCAGACGCAATTCCACATCATACATCTCGACAGCGAGAGTTACTCAATGTCGTTCGTTCCGATCGACTTCAACCCATTAATCTTCATACTGGTAAGTGCAGGCACATTCATCGTCGCCAGCGCGGCACTGCTAATACCGGCAACCTATATTTCACACATCGACCCAGCCAAAACAACACGTCAGGAATGAGTTCCGATTTAAAAAAAACAAAAACAAAATTCAAGAAGCCCCGCAAAGGCAAATGGATAATAATGTCCATAACCATCATACTTGGTATGGCGGCACTGTGGATTATCAATACCTTCGCCCAGCAGATACGCAAGTCGGAAGAAGAAAAAGTGCGCATCTGGGCTAGCGCCATCAGCCAGAAAGCCGAGTTGATGACCTCAACCGAAACATTCTTCAACGAAGTGGCCATCGACGAACGCCGCAAAGTGAAACTATATATCGACGTGCTGCAGTCGTTCAACAACAAAGACCTGGGTTCCGACGCAGAGTTCTACCTTTCCTACGTTTCCTACATTGTCGACAGCAGCCGCACACCGTTTATGATTCTCGACAAAGACTCAATCATAACCAGCTGCGGCAACATAAAGCCCACTATCGAGGAAGACGGCCGTATGATAGGCACCAAGGTGACACCGGAACTGCTTCGCCTGTTCAGCGACAACCCGCCGTTCCACTACTCAGTGTGGGGAATACCGCTGACGCTCATCTACCGCGAGTCACAGATATACAGCGATATGCGCGCTGCGCTCGACAATCTGAACAAGTCGTTCCTTTCGGAGGTGACCAACAACAGCGTCTTTGTCCCCGTCATCGTTGTTGACAGCACAAAAGAGAATATTCTCGGTTCGGGCAACATCAACCGACGAGACTTCAACAGCCCCGACAAGCTTCGCAACAAGCTGGAGCTAATGGCCCGCGAAAACCAACCCATCATCCTACAACTCGCCAACAACCAGACAGCCTACGTCTACTACGAGCCCACGCCAATGCTCAAACTGCTGCGCATCATACCTTTGATTTACCTCTTTCTGGCCCTTGTGCTGCTGCTCATCTCCTACAACCTGTTCCGCACTGCACGCAGCGACGAGGAGAACCGCATCTGGGTGGGTATGGCCAAAGAGACAGCCCATCAGCTGGGCACCCCGATATCGTCGCTCTCGGGGTGGGCCGACTACCTTGAAGGCAAAACCCTCGAAGAGCCTTACCTTGGCGAGATACGCAAAGACATCGACCGCCTTGACACCATAGCGCGGCGCTTCTCGAAGATTGGAAGCATACCCGAACTCAAATCCGAAGACGTATGCGAAGTCATCCGCCACACCATCAGCTATATGGAAAAGCGCAGTCCCCGTAAGGTCAGTTTTGTAACCACCTTGCCCGACCGACCTGTCATAGCACCCCTGAACCGCTACCTCTTCGAATGGGTCATCGAGAACATCTGCAAAAACGCCATAGACGCTATGGAAGGCAAAGGCACCTTCACCACCATCCTCACCACCGATGGCAACCACATAAATATTGACCTCTGCGACACTGGCAAAGGCATACCCACCTCCCAGCAGAAATACATCTTCGAGTCGGGCTATTCCACCAAACAGCGCGGATGGGGTCTTGGTCTCTCATTGGCAAAACGCATCATACAGGAGTACCACAACGGCAAAATAGTCCTGAAATACTCTGTTCCCGGCCAAGGCAGCGTGTTCAGAATAACAATTGGACAGCAGAAATAAGAGGATTGTATGTAATTCGAAATAAATTTGTATCTTTGCACCGTGAAGTGAAAATACACAAGGTTCCGCCGAACTATTATCAGACCATCACCGAAGGGTCGCCGAAAGTCTAACGTTTGTTCCAATGTCTTTTCACTCTTTCTACAGCCCCTGCAAAATGCTATGGCTGCCGCAGTATGCCTGTGAGCTCCTATGAATAAATGAAATGCAGCGAGTCATCGTGATGAGGCAAGGTTCGAAGAAGGAAGATTCTCCGAATACATTCCTCAAATAAATAAAGCCAAAAGCATCAAAAAAGTAAAATAAAATACCTCAAAAAAGTAAAACAAAATGCTATTAATAAAGAATTATTTCGTACCTTTGCATCAAACAATGTAACATATGAAATACTTACAAAGAATTGCAGACCAATTACTTGAATTATATTTAGATGCTTTTGGTGCTGTGCAGATTAAGGGGCCGAAGTGGTGCGGAAAAACGACAACCGCGGAGCGACATTCGCAAAGTGTGGTAAAAATGCAGGACCCAGACTATCGGGATGGTTATATTGCTACAACACAGACTAAACCATCTCTGCTGCTTAAAGGCGACGTCCCGCGCCTTATAGACGAATGGCAAGTGGCTCCTGTATTGTGGGATGCCGTGCGCCACGCCGTAGATCAACGACAGGAGAAAGGACAGTTCATCCTCACGGGTTCTACGGTTGTGAACGACGAAAAGGAGGATATAAAACATACCGGCACTGGTAGGATAGCATCGCTGCTGATGTACCCAATGAGTTTATTTGAGTCGTTGGAATCGAATGGCAGTGTCTCACTACGACAACTATTTGACAACAAGGATTATGACATCGACGGAGCAACATCGGGACTGTCTGTTGAACAACTTATTTTCGCGGCCTGCCGTGGAGGATGGCCAGCCTCGCTAAACGCCAAAAGCGACAGGACAAAACTGATGATAGCCAAGGACTATGTGAACATAATATGCGAAGAGGATATCTCGAGGGTGGACAGGCGGCAGCGCAACCCCGTGCTTTGCCGCCAGATAATGCGTTCATACGCTCGAAACATAAACAGTTTGGCAAAAAGAAGTATGATACTTGCAGACGTTACTGCTGAAATGGAGTCCACGTCATTGCCCACCCTTGACGATTATGTAGGGGCGTTGGAACGTCTATTCGTCATAAAGGATATAGAGGCGTGGTCGCCATCTATCCGTTCGAAAACGGTCATACGTACAAGCAAAAAAAGGTGTTTTGTCGACCCTTCTATAGCTGTTGCATCGTTAGGAGTTTCGCCGGCAACTCTTGAAACTGACCTCAATACTTTTGGCTTTATTTTTGAGTGTATGTGCTTCCGCGACTTGCGTGTTTACTCGCAGGGGATGGGTGGTCAGTTGTCTTATTACAGGGACAGATACGGACTTGAGGCTGATGCTGTGCTGCATTTAGACGATGGACGTTATGCATTGATAGAATGCAAACTTGGAAGCAGGGAAATTGACTCGGCAGCAGAGCATCTGCTCCAGTTAAAGGGTCTGGTTGAATCGGCCGCAGATAAAGGCAAAGCTCCATCACTTAAAGCACCGGACCTGCTTATCGTACTTACTGGCGGACAGATGGCGTATACTCGTCCTGACGGAGTCAAGGTTATACCTTTAGGATGTTTGAGGGACTGACAAAGAGTATGTGATTTTCAACAAAAATAAAATAACACGCACCGTATCAGATTGTCGAGGCAAAGATTAAATAGACCACCGAGAAGGAAACAATTGAATGCGTGAATGTGTTAATGTGTGAATACGTTAGTGAAAATACACGAGGTTCCGCCGTGGTGTGACGGCAATCTGGCTGACAGGGGTACCGGTTGTTATTATTGTCATAGCTCAAGAGAGTCTGGATTGAGCAAAAAGTCGTAAATGCTCATCGTGGTTATCCGTTTCTTTTTTTCAACACTCATTGAGATATTCTTTATTTTTGGGTGCATTTTGCAACTGGACAACGGGCGGACTTGGTAGAGTGAAAAACAAACGAAAAGCGAGCCCCTGATTGGTCTCGCTTTATTACTTTATTATCGGTCTTTATCCGACACTCTACACGAGTTTCCGCAGGGCGGCAACGAAGTTGTGTATGTCCTCTTCGGTTGTATCGAACGAGCACATCCAGCGAACCACGTTCTCCGCTTCATCCCAGTCGTAGAAGAAGTACTCTTGCTGCAGGGTGGTCCATACCTCGCGCGGCAGCTGGGCAAAGACGCTGTTGACCTGCACGGGGTACATCACCTTGACCTGCGGTACATTCTGCAGTTCGGCATAGAGAAGTTGCGCCATACGGTTGCTGTGCTCGGCGTTGCGGCGCCACAGGCCGGTTGTCAGATAGGCCTCGAACTGCACCGCCATAAAGCGCATTTTTGAGCAGAGTTGCGCCATCTGCTTGCGGCGGTACTTCAGTTCTACGTCAAGCTTGGGGTTCAGTATCACAGCCGACTCACCCATCAACAAACCATTCTTGGTGCCTCCAAACGACAGGCAGTCGACACCGCAGTCGGTGGTCATCTGGCGGAATGTGCAACCCAGAGCCACGGCTGCATTGGCCAGGCGTGCGCCATCGACGTGAAGATACATATCGTAGCTGTGAGCCAAGTCGGCCAACGCCTTGAGTTCGTTAATTGTATAGAGAGTTCCGAGTTCAGTAGGCTGAGATATGGAGATGGCTCGCGGCTGGCTGTGATGCTCGAAACCAAAGCCGTGCAGCTGGGTCTTGACCAGATCAGGCGTCAGTTTGCCGTCTGGCGTGGGCACCGTCAGCAGGCGGCAACCCACTATGCGCTGCGGAGCTCCGCATTCGTCGACGTTGATATGCGCTGTCTCGGCACAGACCACGGCATTGTGCGAACGGCACATAGCATCGATATTCAACACATTGGCACCTGTGCCATTGAAGACAAAGTAGACCGATGTCTGCTCGCCAAAGGTCTCTTTAAACAATCTTCCTACCCTTGCGCAATACTCGTCATCACCATATGCCAGAGCGTGTTCCACATTGGCCTCGGCAATTGCCTTCAGCACCTCGGGACTTGCACCCGAATGATTGTCACTGCCAAATCCTCGTTTCATATTATTATCAACTATTACTTTTACTTGTATAAGAACAACTATTGGATTGATTGCAGGCTGGAAGCCTGCGTTCCACTTCCTTGCAGGCTGGAAGCCTACGCTCCTGCTACTTATCCATTGAGAATATAAACTCGTCGTTGTCCTTTGTGTTGCCCATAAAGCGTTTTAACATCTCCATTGCCTCGACAGGATTGAGGTCGGTGAGCTGGTTGCGCAGCACAAGCATTCGAGACAGTATCTCTTGCTTGACCAGCAGGTCATCACGGCGTGTCGATGAACTGACAATGTCGATGGCAGGCCAGATGCGCTTGTTGGCAAGACGACGATCGAGTTGCAGCTCCATATTACCGGTGCCTTTGAACTCTTCAAAAATTACATCGTCCATCTTCGAACCTGTCTCGGTAAGGGCTGTGGCGATGATTGTCAGCGAACCACCGTTCTCTATCTTGCGTGCCGCACCGAAAAAGCGTTTGGGCTTTTGCAAGGCATTTGCCTCGACACCGCCCGATAGGACCTTGCCGGATGCCGGCTGGACGGTATTGTAGGCTCGCGCCAGGCGAGTGATGGAGTCAAGCACAATGACAACATCGTGGCCGCATTCGGTCATACGTTTGGCTTTTTCAAGAACAATATTGGCAATACGCACGTGACGTTCTGCCGGCTCGTCAAACGTTGATGCTATAACCTCGGCATTGACGCTGCGCTGCATATCGGTGACCTCTTCAGGACGCTCGTCAATAAGCAGCACCATAAGGTACACGTCGGGATGATTATAAGATATGGCGTTGGCTATCTCTTTGAGCAATGTGGTTTTACCCGTCTTCGGCTGTGCAACGATAAGACCGCGCTGACCTTTTCCGATAGGTGTGAAAAGGTCGATAATGCGTGTCGACATCGTCTCTTGCGGATGTCCGGTAAGTTTGAATTTTTCCTGCGGAAACAGTGGCGTAAGCGACTCAAATGGCACTCGGTCGCGGATTTCATCTGGATTACGACCGTTGATTTTCAACACCTTGACCAATGGAAAATACTTCTCCACATCGCGCGGAGGACGTATGGTACAGCGAACAGTGTCACCAGCCTTTAGGCCATAGCCTTTGATTTGCTGCTGCGAGACATAGATGTCGTCAGGCGAAGCCAGATAGTTGTAATCCGACGAACGAAGGAAACCGAATCCGTCGGGAGAAAGTTCAAGAACACCTTCTGCCTCAACAAAACCTTCAAGCTCGAACGGGAATTCCTGACGGCGGTTGTTGGTGTTGCCATTACCGTTGGGGGTGTTTTTCTGCTTGTGCTGGAAGTTCTGTCGCGGTTCCTGCTTGCGTATCTCTGCGTTGCTTTCGTTGGTTACAAGAGGAGTTGCATCGGGCTGTTCGGCAGACACCTGCTCCGACTCTGATTCGACAGCAGGACGCTTCTCAGAATCTTCTACCTGTTTTACGTCAACATTTTTTGCCTTACGGCCACGACGCTTTGGAGCGGCATTGTCACCGCTGGCAACACTCTGCTCGGCAACATCGGGTGTTGAGTCGGCAGCTACGGGTGTTTCACTAGCGGTTATTTCAGCGGCAGCTTGCTGTGGAGCCGAGGGAACCTCGGCAGACTTGCGCGACGGACGGCCACGACGGCGCTTCGGCTGGTCAGCAGCAGCACCTTCGGCCTTTTCGGGCTCTGCTTCTGCGACGGCACTTTCCTGGCTGCGTTTCTGTATGAAATCTTTAGGATTTGCCAGTTCCGGCACTGTGGGAACCACAGGTATCTCGACGTCATTGATATTCAATTCAAACTCGGATTCGTATCTTTCCGCAGGTTCTGCAACTATGGCAGGGGCCTCGGTTTGCTGTGCACGCTGCTGTTGCTGTTGGCGGCGTTGATCCTTGGCCATTTTTTCTTTGTGAGCTTTGTAGTTTTTAGCGTTCGATTCCGCAATAGGTATGGGTTTGACTCGGGCGTGACGTGGACGCTGATGTCCCGGGTCGCCATCCTGTAGTTGATTGTCAGCAGGGTTTTTAGCTTGTGCATCGAGGATTCTGTATATCAACTCCTTGGCCTCCAATCGATCGGCACGGTGCACACCAAGGTCTTTTGCAATGTCAATCAGTTCGATATGAGCTTTTGCAGAGAGTTCAGAAATATTATACATCTGTAGAATTTAAGTGTTGTGGAAATCATCTTAAAATATGATTTTTCCAACCACAAGTGGAAACTAATAATTAATATAACTTTTTGTGAATTAAAAACTTGATAAGAAAATATGGTGTAAAAAACACCTTCGTTTGATTCGCAAAGATAGACAAAAAAAACAACATCCAAAAAAAAAATTTTGCCATACCGATGAAAAAGTGTATTTTTGAAAAATGAAAAATTATGGCATTAAATAGCCATAATAGATATAAGATACTGAAAAGCAATCAAGAAGAATTAATTAATAATCTTTAAACAAAACATAAAATTATGAACATTCCCGAAAATCTGAAGTACACCCAGGACGACGAATGGGTAAGAATGGAAGGCGACATCGCTGTTGTTGGTATCACCGACTACGCACAGCACGAACTTGGCGACATCGTTTTTGTTGATGTCGACTGCGAAGGCGACACCGTTGAAGCTGGCGAGGCTTTCGGCTCGATCGAGGCCGTTAAGACCGTTGCCGACCTCCTGATGCCCTGCACTGGCGAGGTTATAGAGTTCAACGCCGCTCTCGAGGACGCTTCCTCCATCAACAACGACCCCTATGGTGAAGGCTGGATTATCAAATTCAAACCCGCCAACGCTGCCGACGTCGACGCTCTGCTAGACGCAGCTGCATACAAGGCAAAAATCGGTGCATAAGTACTGATAGATAAATAACAAAAAAGCTCCGCAATTGCGGAGCTTTTTTTGTTATAATTGTTATCACAACACAATTAGTCGACAATAACGTTCCAGTTGTGCTTATCCTCGGCTTCGCCCAGCTGGATGGCGCGCAGGCTTTCATACAGCTTGGTGCTGATAGGACCGGGCTTCTTACCGAATTCATAGCTCTTGCCAGCCTCGGGGTCATCGATGCGCTCGATGGGGCTGATGACGGCAGCGGTACCGCAAGCACCGGCCTCCTGACATTCAGCAAGCTCCTCGACGGCGATAGGACGACGCTCGACCTTGATACCCATATCCTCGGCCAACTGCATCAAGCTCTTATTGGTGATAGAAGGCAGGATAGAGGTCGACTTCGGGGTGATGTAGACACCATCCTTGATGGCGAAGAAGTTGGCAGCGCCAGCCTCGTCGACATATTTCTTCTCCTTGGCATCCAGATAGAACTCGCAAGCGTACTGACCACCGTGGCAAGCCTCGACGTGAGCCTTAAGAGAAGCAGCATAGTTGCCACCAACCTTGTAGATACCAGTTCCGAGAGGAGCTGAACGGTCGTACTTACGGGTGATGACGTAGGGGTTGGCCTGGAATCCGCCCTTGAAGTAAGGTCCGACGGGAGTTACAAAGATGAGGAACAAATACTCGTTGGCAGGCTTAACACCCACGGTGATGCCGGTACCGATCATCAGAGGACGCAGATAGAGGCTTGCGCCGGTGCCGTAAGGCGGGATGAAACGCTCGTTCATCTTCACGACCTTCTTGCACATCTCGATGAATTTGTCGGTGGGCATTTCGGGCATCATAATGCCACGGCTGGTGTTCTGCATACGAGCGGCGTTCTCATCGGGACGGAACATACGGATCTTGCCATCCTTGCAGCGATAAGCCTTCAAGCCCTCGAAAGACTCCTGGCCATAGTGCAAGCTCGAAGCAGCCATATGGATGTTGATGGTCTCTTCGGAGGTGACTTCAATCTCGCCCCACTTGCCATCGCGATACCAGCAACGTACGTTATAATCCGTTTTTACGTAACCAAACGGAAGGTTTTGCCAATCTATATTCATAATTGTTAGTTTATTAATTAATGTTTTACATTATTATTAGAGATTGCAAAGATATATCAAAAAAACGATATGGCAAAATTAAAGCAACATATTTTTTCAAAATCAACAAAAAGAAGTTGCCGCCATCAATATGATGTAACTTCCGAACATCATAATACCCTTTAAATGAAACAAAAAAAAAGGAAGCAACACCTGGTGTTGCTTCTTTCTCTGTGGTCCCTCTTGGGCTCGAACCAAGGACCCGCTGATTATGAGTCAGCTGCTCTAACCGACTGAGCTAAGGGACCGGAATTGGAACAGAAAATGAAATTCTGCCGCAGAATTCAAGGTGCAAAAGTACTAACTTTTTGCAAAGTGGACAAAAAAAAATTGTTTTTCTTGAATAAAAAATTGTAACATTCTTATTTTCAAAATGAACTTTCTATGACATAAAAATGTTTTTTTCAATTAAAAATGGCATTATTTAAGAATTATTTTGTAATTTTGCAGCCCGAAAAAGCAACAAAAAGTATGGGCAGAATAATGGCAATTGACTATGGTAGAAAGCGTACCGGATTGGCGGTGACCGACGAATTGCAGCTGATTGCAACGCCTTTGTCAACCGTGGAAACCCCCAAGCTGATGCCTTTCCTTGACAGTTACCTGAAACAGGAAAACGTCGAATGCTTTGTTGTCGGAGAAGCCAAACATCTGAACAACACACCATCGGAATCGGCCAAATACATAGAGCCTTTTGTAGCATTGCTGCAAAAACGCTATCCCGACATTCCCGTCGAGCGCGTTGACGAGCGTTTCACCTCGAAAATTGCTTTCCAGTCAATGATCGACGGAGGCCTGTCGCGCAAACAGCGACAAAACAAAGCCCTCATCGACACAATAAGCGCTGTTTTAATTCTGCAAAGCTATATGCAAGCCAAAGAGATAGAAAAATCAAGAACCACCAACAACCACTGTTGAAACCCATAATCACAAATATCTAAATACCAACAAATATGATCCTTCCCATTGTAGGGTACGGCGACCCAATACTACGCAAAGAAGCACAACCAATCACAGCCGACTATCCCGACTTAAAGCAACTCATCGACGATATGTTTGAGACTATGTATGCAGCCGACGGTGTAGGTCTGGCGGCACCACAAATCGACCGTTCCATTCAACTGGTTGTCATAGGCTTCCGTCCTTACGACGAAGCAACAGACTCATACGGCGACGAGGAAGAACGGCACGTTCTCATCAACCCCGAAATAATAGAAGAGGTGGGTGAGAAGCAATATTTCAACGAAGGCTGCCTAAGCATCCCCGACATACACGAGGACGTTCTTCGCCCGGAAAGCATTGTTTTGCACTGGTTTGACGAAAACTTCGTGGAACACAACGAGAAAATCGACGGTATGTTTGCCCGTGTGGCTCAACACGAAATAGACCATCTGCACGGCAAAGTCTTCACCGACCGCCTTAGCCCACTTCGCAAAACAATGATAAAGCGTAAACTGAACGACGTGGCTTCAGGCAAAGTACACCCCAAATACAGAATGAAAAGACAAAACAAACGATAACCCATTTTAAATGAAAAAACTGATTCTTTCAATAGCAATAGCATCACTCGCCATTACCGCCTGCAACAACACCCCCAAAGAGCCCACACGCGACGAACTGGCACAAAGCATCGACTCAATAGAGTCTCCCATAATGAACGCTGCACAGATTGCAAGCGTCGATACCGTTCAGGGCAACAAACTGGTGGAACTGTACGTGCAGTTTGCCGACGCCTTTCCCACCGACACTCTGGCACCCACCTACCTGCACCGCGCCGCACAGGTGGCAAACGGTATGGGTCTTATTGACGATATGGTGACCTATTACGACCGCGTGATCGACAACTATCCCGATTACGTCAACCTTGACGAGTGCTACTACGAGAAGGGCATAGCCCTTGACAACGCCGGGCGCAAAGACGAGGCACGCAAGGCCTACGAGGAATTCCTCGAAGAGTATCCAGACCACTTCCTTGCCGACGACATCCGCTGCGCACTGCCGCTACTCGATATGTCGGACGAAATGCTCTTCGAACATCTCACAAACAAAGCCAAATAAAAAATAAAAAACGGGATTGAAAGCAACCCCGTTTTTTTATACCGTCATCATCGTTATTCCGGATAATACTCCGAAAACGAATGGTCGTCATATAGAATAACAACCTTTACGATGCGCTTCTTTCTACAATTCGGTTTTTCTGCGACAAGCAGCGAGTCAGGAACTTTTACGCGATTCTCGTCGACTTGGGGACGCTCTTCCGGCAATTGTTCTTGAGGCTGCTGATCAACAACCTCGTTCTTTTCTACATCAATCTCGGACTTAGCAACTTGTTCATCGACTACTTCAGGCTCCGTGAGACTGAATAAATCTGGTTCTGACGGCGCAACAAACTCCTGCCGAACATCGTCAGCTTCAGATTCTACCGGTTGTACCCGGTGCGACTCCAGTGGTGTCTGCACTGTCGATGCTGGTTGGACAACTGGCATCGAATAGGAACTGACATACATTTCACCTTCGCCAAGCGTCAGCCACTTGATATCGATTTCTGGATAACGGTTCACCACCTTCATCACAAAATCAAGACTCGGACGATTTCTTCCACCTAATATATGCGACATACCTGATGGTTGTATTCCGATTTCCTCCGCGAACTGTCTTGAGGTAAGATTTTTTGCCTTTAAAATGAGATTTATCCTGTCTACCATAAATTTACATTTATAAAGTTGTTTCAAATGAATTTACAAAAGTACAACTATTTTTTGAAACATTTGTATTAATTATGTAATTTATTTTTGTAATCCTTGAATTTACAGAAGTAATCATTTAACACACACACACTAAACCACTATATATCAATATGCTATAGTATATGCAACTGATTTGTTTCCTATTGATGCCATTTGTCTAATTATATTACATAATCACTTTAAATAAAATAATAATTAGGCAATTAATCAATCATTTAGCTAAGTAAATATTCTAAACAGCCCTACTTTTAACGATTTTACAAATCTTTCGTGAATATTTTTGTAAATATTACAAAAGTTACCGTGTTTACATTGATAAATATACAAATACATCTGTATATGATTACAGAAGTGAATTTACAAAAATCACGCCTAATCGATTATCTTCAAACGAGCCATATAAAATCACGTTGCGGAGCATAATTGTGCCTTAGACGGCGAATTTTGGAGTTGCTAATTGAAGCAAAAAAAAAGCAGCCTTCTCCCCTACACCATTGTCCAAGAATTTGCATCCAGATGGTGGCGATGGAATATGGAATATGGAATATGGAATATGGAATGGAAAAAAATTTGGTAATATAATTTAAATTATTAACTGGAAAAAAATTCACTTTTTTTTTGAGTTTGTATATACGCTTATTTTTATTTTTGCGTTATAGGTAAATAAAATTGCAAACATTAAAAACATCACAAAATGAAAAAACGCATAGCTATCCTTTCCGTAGTTTTGGTTTTCGCCGCAATGGCTGCTTCGTGCTCGCACAAAACCTGCCCGGCCTATCGCGGTTCCATTTCTGAAAATGTCGTGACCGAGTAATTTCTTTTTTTTTGCAGAAGACCCCACTCCTGCCCTGCGACATTTTTACTTAAATCGGGAAACGAACAAAACAACAAACAAAAAGGACTTGACATTGTGTCAAGTCCTTTTTTGTTTTCCGCACGAGATTCGAAAATTCTAACCCTCTGTGCGACCCTTCTGCGAATAATCAATTCTCAAAGGGGAATATTTTGCTTTTTCTGACTCTTGTCAGAGACCAATCTTCTGATTTACAATTGCCAATATCTCAGCCTCTTCCTTAATGGCGGCAGCCTCGATCGCAGCGGCTTTGGCAAGGATGTCGTTCTTGAAAGCTTCGTCCTTCAAGCTGCTGGCGTTGATCTTCACATTGAGGTGGGCACCCATCACGGCGCTGCGGGCAGCAAGAGCACCGACGCCACCGTCGGTGACGCTGGCGGGATTGCCCCACTCCACCATCGCGCGGCAGACCTCGAAAGCCTCGAACGATTTCTGCATCGTGTGGAACGGCACCTCGGTGGCAAACTTGGTGGCGTCCTGGATGGCAGCGCTGCGGGCAGCCTTCTCTTCGTCGGTCTTCTTGGGCAGACCAAAAGCATTCATAATCTTATTGAAAGCATTGGTATCCTCGTCGACAAGGTGCAGGAGTTCGTTCTTCAGCTGCTGGCCGTGAACGGCGACATCGCTGAATTTCTCCCATTCGTCGTCGTAGGCAGCCTTGCCACCGGTCAGGTTGGCAACCATAGTGCCCAGCGAAGCGGCCAAAGCACCCATATAAGCACTTACCGAACCACCACCAGGAGCAGGACTTTCACTGGCGGTTTCTTCGCAGAAGCCTGTGCAAGTCAGGTCAACCAGCTTCTTCTGGCTATGGTCTTCAATAAGGAATTCTATGACTTTTTCCTTGGGGTCGAAAGGCTTGAGGTCGTCGAGACCCATCGACTTGACGGCAATCTTCATAATCTCTTCCTCGCTGACGCCAAGCGAACGTTTCTGTTTGGCCAGATAGTATTTGCCGGCATCAATAAGGACGCTCTTGGGGATAAGACCGACAATCTCGCAACCGGTAACACGCACACCACGGTTGGCAGCGCAACGGCACACCTCGTCGAAGCACAGATGCACAGGGGCAACCTTGATGCTGGTGATGTTCATACTCACCTGGGCAATGCCGTAATCCTCAATATACCAGCCGATAGCCTTGGTGCCTTTCAGCGTGCCGGGGATCATAATGGTCTTGCCGTTCTCGTCCTTCATCGGCTTGCCGCTGGGTTTGCCGCCCTCGCGCATCGGACGACCTTTCTCTCTGACGTCGAAAGCGATAGCGTTGGCGCGGCGGGTCGAAGTTGTGTTGAGGTTGTAGTTGATTGCGACGAGGAAATCGCGGGCACCCACCTGGGTGGCACCTGTCTGTGCCGTATGGTCGTTCCAAGCGTTGGGACCGTAGTCGGGGCACCATTGCTCGGTACCGAGACGGGTCGAAAGACTCTCATATTCGCCCGTGCGGCAGTAAGCCAGATTGCGGCGTTCGGGAATCCTGGCGGCGTTCTCGTAGCAGTAGATAGGTATCTGCAACTCGTTGCCAATACGCTCTGCCAGCTTGTGGGCATACTCGACGGTTTCTTCCATCGTGATGTTGCTCACCGGTATAAGCGGGCATACGTCGGTGGCGCCCTGACGCGGGTGGGCACCGTGATGTTGACGCATATCTATCAGTTCTGCAGCCTTTTTCACCACTCGGAAAGCGGCCTCGCAGGCCTGTTCAGGCTCACCGACAAAGGTAATGACAGTACGGTTGGTTGTCTGACCTGGGTCGACGTCAAGCAGTTTCACACCTTCCACCTTCTCAATCTCGGCGGTAACCTGATTGATGATATTCATATCGCGGCCCTCGCTGATATTGGGCACGCATTCGATAAGCTGTTTCATAGTTATTATATTTATTTACAATTATTTCCCTATTACTTTGTTGTTCCAAACAAAATACAAAGATACGGAAAAACATTTGAATAGCACAAAGGAAAAAACAATATATCAACGCAAAAACTGTACTCGCTATCCGAGATGGCATAAATATATGCAAATAAAAAAGGGTAAGCTGTTTATATCGCGCCGCTACAACCAAACACCCTTGCTGCATTCCTGCCCTGGGGGGATTCATTGGGAGCTGGCCGTATAAGACTTACCCAATTGCAAAAGTACTACTTTTTCGGATACTGGCAAATTATTTTTTGCCATTACTCCGTAAGTATTGTTGATTCAATACATTATTTTTTTCGCCGTCATCCATCAAACGTCAAACATCAAACGTAAAATGTTCAATTATTTATAAATTTTCCGTCTGTTCATCTCGGCGTGGAAAGCGGCAGCGTTAGCGTTGTGCTGGTTCAAAGAGGAAGCGAAAGCGTGGCGCCCCGAAAAGTCGGCACGAGCACAGAAGTAGAGATAATCCGTCTGTTTGTTGGCCAAAACGGCATCAATTGAGGCCGCGCCGGGAATGCAGATGGGTCCAGGTGGCAAGCCGCTATGCTTGTAGGTGTTGTAAGGGCTTTCCGTCTCTATGTGCTTGTTAAGAAGACGTCGCAGCGAGAAATCACCGACGGCATATTTCAGCGTCGGGTCGGCCTGCAGCAACATTCCCTTGCGGATACGGTTCAGGTAGACACTGGCAATGTCGGCCTTCTCGTCGTTCTTGTTGGTTTCCTCCTCCACTATCGATGCCAGCGTTATCACCTCGTCCTCGGTGAGTTTCAACGCCTTGCATTTCGACCTACGCTCATTTGTCCAGAAGCGGTCGCTCTCTTTCTTCATCCTGTTAAGGAATTTTTCGGGCGTTGTGTTCCAGTAGATTTCATAGGTGTTTTGCGGAAACATACCTATGATTGTCTGCGGAGTGTGTCCGTAAGCGGAGCAAATGCTGTCGTCGGCCAGCAACGCCATCAGCGTGTCGCCGTCCATCTCGAGCCTACGTCCAACATAGTCGCAAAGCTGCTGCTTGGTGCGGTGTTTTCCGATAGTGATCTTTATGGCGTCTTGGTTGCCGCAGTATAGTTTTGTCAGGACATTCCACACACGCTCTTCAGGCTTGAGGATGTAACAGCCGCCTTTGACATTGTCGCGATATTGGCGCAGGCGAGCCATCGTATTGAACACCACCGCATTTCCTATACAATTATGGGCATTGAGCGAATCAACGACGGCATCATAATCCGACCCCGTGGGTACGAAGAGTGTCACCGTTTCGCGGTTCACCATCTTCTGACTGCGCAGCATAAGCAGCACCACGACAATGCCCACAAGCGCCAATGCGGCAATCACGCCAACGACGACATTTATGCGCTTGCTGCCGCCTTTCGAGCCTTTCGGCTTCTTCCTATTCTGAGTCTTGGTTTGTTTTTTTATCATTTGCTATAGAATTCTTTGAAACGACAAAGCATCCAACCACTTGCCTGCCGAAGCCACCCAGTCGTGCAAAACGCCGCACTGTGCATATCCGGCCTTGGTGAAAAGAGCAATGCTCGCATCGTTGTCGGCGGCAACAACGCAATGCAGCTGGTGCATTTCAAGGTGATCGACAGCAAACGTTTCAAGAGCTTTAAGCATTGCCATACCGAAACCTTGACGACGCATCCTGCTGTCCACCAGCAGCCCCACACCTGCCCTGCAATGGTAAGGGTCGAAGTCGTACAGGTCAATGCACCCCACAGTGGTGCCGCCGCTGTCGGCCATCAGCCGCAACTGCCTCGAGGCATAGATGTCGCTGCCGCTGTTTTCGTCGATGAACCGGCTCAAAGCGTAGCGAGAGAAAGGCTGATGCGACATACTGACGCCCCACACCGACGGGTCATTTTCCCAACGGTAAATAGCATCGATGTCGCAAGGCTCCATAGCGCGCAGATTAACTGTCAATGGTTCTGATGCTTTCATTGTCACTTCATATTGTTTATGCGACATAAAACGTGCGCCCATCTATTTTATTGTATCATTAATATAATAAAAAGACGACATCATCGTTGTTGTATGATGATGAACGATAAAGAACTTTGCAACAACGTATGTGCATTGGCACGCGAAACAGGGCACTATCTTGTCGCCGAGCGCCGCAAACTCTCCGACGCAGTGGCAGCACAGTCGAAAGGGCTTCACGACTATGTGACACAGTTCGACCGCGAATCGGAGCGCCGCATCGTTGAACGCTTGCGGCAACTGCTTCCCGAAGGCGACTTCATAGCCGAAGAAAAGACCGCTGAACGTCGCAACGACAGCCGCTACACCTGGATTGTCGACCCTATAGACGGCACCACCAACTTCATCCACGGCTTTGCACCGACCTGCATATCCATAGGCCTACAGGACAACCTTTTGTCGGCCAAGCAGGAACGACCGGTGATGGCATTGGGCGTGGTGTACGAGATATGGGCCGACGAATGCTTCTCGGCATCAGCCTCGCAGGATGGTGCCTACCTCAATGGCAAGGCAATAACTGTATCGCACGCTGCCACACTCAACAACTCACTGATAGCCACAGGGTTCCCCTACACCAACTTCGAGCGTATGCCACAATATATGCGTTTCCTCGAATGGACAATGCGCAACAGCCACGGTGTCCGACGACTGGGGTCGGCAGCTGCCGATCTTGTCTACACCGCCTGTGGACGCTGCGACGCCTTCTACGAATACGGCCTCAAGCCCTACGACGTTGCCGCAGGAGCCTTCATCGTCGAGAAGGCCGGCGGGCGCATAGGTGACTTCCGTGGCGGTGCCAACTGGCTCTTCGGTGGCGAAATGGTGGCATCCAACCCGCTGGTTTTCGACGAATTGACAACCCAACTGCAAAACTTTGAATTATGAAAAGAATACACATCCTGATGATTCTGGCCTTACTGCTGCCCCTTGCGGCATCGGCCCAGAACGACAAAAAGACCGTCTATCGCTTCAACATCGACGAAGAGATAGCACCGCCGGCATCGCTGCGTGTTGAAAAAGCAATGGCCGAAGCCATCGATGCCAAAGCCGATCTCATCGTTGTGCACATCAACACGTTCGGTGGCACCCTGGACGATGCCGACAAAATACGCACCGCCTTCCTGCAATCCACCATACCCGTCTATGCCTATATCGACAACAATGCCGCGTCGGCAGGAGCCCTCATCAGCATTGCCTGCGACTCCATCTATATGCACAGTGGATCGTCCATCGGCGCCGCCACAGTAGTGAACCAGACAGGCGAAGTGCAACCCGACAAATACCAAAGCTATATGCGTTCGCTGATGCGCACCACTGCCGAAGCACGTGGACGCCGACCCGACATAGCACAGGCAATGGTCGACCCCGACATCTATGTAGAAGGCATCAGCGACAGCGGCAAAGTACTGACATTCACCACCAACGAAGCAATAAAATATGGTTACTGCGAAGGTGAAGTCGAGAGCGTTGCACAGCTGCTCGAGCACGCAGGAGTCAAAGAATATGTCATCCGCGAACAGCGCTACACCTTCCTCGACAAGCTCATAGGCTTTCTCGTGTCGCCCTTGGTTTCCGGCATACTCATTATGCTCATCATCGGCGGCATCTACTTCGAACTGCAGCAACCCGGCATCGGCTTTCCGCTCATTCTCGCACTTACCGCAGCCGCATTCTATTTTGCACCGCTCTACCTTGAAGGACTTGCCACCTACTGGGAAATCATCATCTTCTTCATCGGCATAGTGCTTATAATCCTGGAGCTGTTTGTTTTTCCAGGCTTCGGTATCGCCGGTGTCACGGGCATCATCTGCCTCGTCACAGGACTGGTGTTCAGTATGGTAGGCAATGTCGGTTTCGATTTTTCGGGCATTCCCGGCACACTCATAGCCAACCGTCTTATGATAGTCCTTGTGGCTCTTGCCGTCTCGTTGCCCACAAGCATCTGGCTTGGGAAGAAACTCTTCGAAAGTACCCTTTTCGGAGGACTTGCACTCAACACCGAGGAAAGCACCGACAAAGGATTCACCATTGCCGACCAGCGCGAACAAAACCTTGTCGGACAAATCGGCACAGCCGCCACCATACTGCGTCCGGCAGGCAAGGTCACCATCGCCGGCCGCAACTACGATGCTGTAGCCCAGATAGGATATATCGAGCAAGGACAGCAAGTTACCATTGTCGACTACGTCAACGGCAGCCTTGTTGTAAACGCAGTAAAATAAAACAAACCTTCCACCACTCAAACTCTAAAAACCACCCTATCCCCAATGCGTTCAGCTTTCAAATTAATATGGCAATGCGACAAAAAGGGCTTTGTATTTAAAATCATATACACAGTCCTGACCAGCCTTTTGCCACTGGCGAACCTCTACATACTCAAGCTTCTCGTCGACGGCGTCACCAACACCGCCACAGCTTCGGCACTTCATCAGCACGACCTCACACCCCTCATAAGCTATGTCGTTGCCTTCTGTGCCATAACGCTTGCCAACCGTTGGATAGGGGTCCTCAATACCGTCAACAACGACATCCTCACACAAAAGCTCATCGACCACATCAACAACATCATACAGACACAGTCGGTGCGCCTCGACCTTGCCTACTACGACAACCCCGACTATCACGACACCTTCCACCGCGCACAGCAGGAAGCCGCCTTCCGCCCCATACGCATACTTGAAAACACCGTCTCGGTCATAAGTTCCATCGTGGCCCTTGCGGGCATTGCCGCAATGCTGCTTCTGGCATCCTGGCAGGTCATCATCGTTATGGTACTTGCCATTCTGCCCACCTTCTTCGTCAAGCTATACAAATCACGCCGTGTCTACAGTTTCCGACGCCAAACCACGCAGACGGCACGACGCGCGAACTACTACGGCACACTGCTCACCAACCGCATATACGCCAAAGAAGTGCGCACCTTCGGTCTTGCCGACCATTTCAGGAAAAGCTACGTAGACATACGCCGTCAATTAGTGGCACAGTTGCTCGACATCTCGCGCCGAATGGCACTGCTCGACGCACTCACGGCAGTCGTTGAAGTCGCTGCACTTGCTGCCGTGCTCTACTTCCTCATCCAGCCGGCACTATCAGGGGCAATGACCGTCGGTACCTTCGTTATGCTCTTCGAAGCCTTCCGTCGAGGACAAACACAGCTCAACAGCCTTGTGACAAGCGTCAGCGGACTTTACGAGCATAAACTCTTTATCAGCAACCTCTTCGAGTTCCTCAACCTCAAACCCGACATCACCTCGCCCGACACCCCGACGCCCTTCCCCGAAAGCATCGATGAAGTCACCTTCGACGACGTAACCTTCTCCTATCCCGATATGAAGCAACCCGTCTTCAAGCACCTCACACTCACTGCACGCCGCGGAGAAGTGACCTACATAAAAGGCGAAAACGGGCACGGAAAGACAACGATGCTCAAACTCCTGCTGCGCCTGTACGACCCCCAGCAAGGGAGCATCCGCATCAATGGCATAGACATACGCAGCTTCGACCTCTCCACACTGCGACGCAACATCAGCGTCATCTTCCAGGACTACGTGCAGTTCCACTTCACGGTTCGCGAAAACATCACCTTCGGCGACATCAACAACGCCGACGATGCCCGCCGACTGGCCGAAGCCTTGAAACTGGCCGATGCCGAGAGCGTAGTATCCCATCTCGGCAAAGGGCTCGACACACCGCTCGGACGTCAGTTCAACGGCGGCGAAGAACTCTCTATGGGACAGTGGCAGCGCATTGCCCTCGCGCGTCAGCTCTACTCCCAAGCGCCGGTGCTTTTCTTCGACGAACCCACCGCGTGGATGGATGCCGAGGCTCGTGGCACTTTCAACAAGACCCTTCAGACACTGAGCCCCGACCACATCATCCTCCTTGTGCAGCACAAGGAGAATTAAAAAAACAAACAATTCCCTTCATTCACCACACGAGGGGGATTGTATGTTTTGCAATCTTCGCAGCCATAAATTAAGTATCTATATACTCTTAAAAATATTTCACACCTTGTTTTCCAATTGGAACTCGGAACAAGGAACGTTTTGTCCGCGATTTGTTTACTTCCTAGCTCTTTCTCTACTAGGCCATTGAGAGCCAGAAGAAATATGATTAACAATCCGACTGTATAGCGGCAGATGTTGAAATTTGCATTAATCGTGACCTCCTTGAAATTCGGCAATTCAAACATTAATCGTCACTTTCAAAGGCAAAATTAACAACCCAGTAGAACCCGGTGGCCAAAGTTGAGAAAAGGTCATTTTTTTTCGGGTTCTTTTATCGGCGATTCTTTTCACACGACCATCTTAAACATTTATTTTTCAGCATAAAAAGAATAGCAATTTGTCACTTGCGTTTTTTTTGGTATCTTTGCATTTATAAACACACAAACCAACAGTTCATTTTTCATTAACGACGATGAAACAATTAGGAAAACAAATAGGGAAGACAAGCGTTGTCGTGGCTTTCATAATAGACATAGCGGGCATTATCCTGTCGTGCCTTATATCGCTCAACATAACGAACTCGACATTGTACAGAATCGTTTATTTTCTCTCTTGCATTCGTTACGAGCTGATTATTGCCCTGCTGTTAATCATAATAGCATTCCTGTACTTTTATTTGATCAAGAAGCTGAAGCAACGGGAATGCAGCTCAACGGCATACCTCATAATTTTTCTTCCGCTGGCTGTGGCCATTTATCTTTCAAGCGAAGATGCCATTATGCTTGCGAAAGGCCGCTATTTCTATTATAACAACGGGCTGTATATGGCCGAGTCGCAAATCAAACCCCTAAAGAAGGCGCTGAACTACTATAATGAGAACGACTGGGACAACTGCTATTCGGTATTGACCAACGCCATCGAGATTTACCCCAACGGCTACTATACGCTGGCAATGCAACAAGCCGCGAACAGCATACAGAAGCTTATCGAATATGAAAATTTTATGTACAACACGTGGATTGTCAAACAAGGCGAACACCCCACAAGGGAAAGTTACCGCTGTGCCAATCTGCTGCAGCATTTCAATCCCAAGAAGTACACGCTCCTGTACAATGAGCAAACGCGCATTGTGACGGACGCCCTTGCGCACTATGACAGTTTGTATTGCGCATACAACAATTCTAAGACAGAGGAATGCAAAAAGCTGGTTGACAAATACGGGTGGTGCTGGTTTGAGCCGACGGTACTAGAAATACTGAAATCGGCGACAGGAGAGGCATTCCAGGACAATATGTCGTCCATTTTCTCCGGAGAGACGATTGTCGCAGCCAAAATACGCCTGTCGAACGTATGGGGTTTAGAGGTAAAGAGCACCGTGAAGCCGGAGGACAATCTAACTGACAAAAGGATCCAGATATGAATTTACGCACGAGTACATACAACGAGGTATACAAGAAAATAAAGGATTGGACAATCAGCCATATCCGTGACTTGCACGGAAAAAAATATGACTCGATACTGATCACTCTGGCAATAGGGATTCTTGCGTTGGGAGGACTGGTGCTCATCGTGGTTGTCAACTGCTGTGACCTGCTGTACACTCTTTATCTTGAGGCTTTCAATGTCTACGCAAAGGGTGCGGACGATGCCAAAGGAGAAAAGACAGAGACGAAGGAGGAGGATGAAAAAGCCAGGGACGACATCGAAGAGGCTGCGGCCGCAGAGGTGAAACCTGTTGAAGAGACCCCACTCGAAGAGGCCGTGACTTCAAATGAGGACACGAACGCCACAGAAGACAAAAAGACACCTGAAAAAGCAGACGAGCCCAAGAGGGGCACACTCCCGATCATATTTTTGCTTGTATCTATCCTTGCGGCGCTATTGCTTTGGGGAGGCGTAAAACTGTTGCGGAACAACGCGAAGAAAACAAACCGGAGCATCATCGAGTACAAGGATCTGCCCGAACACCAAGGTGTGTTCTCGAATGACGGCAGCCCGATATACAACAATACCGTATCGTACACTTTCCTGGACAATATTTTCGAGAAAATATTCTATGCGATCAACAACGACAGAAGCAACAGGGATGTGACGGAGATGTCAAACTATATAGACATTCCGAAAGACTATGTGCAGAATCTGAACTACAACAAAATGTCCGACTATCTGCTGTATCTCTACTCGCACAACTACGTCAACGACGTCAGATTGGGAGAAGAAGTATTGATAAACAAAGATTCAAAATCAGAAATTGACAATCTTTTGCGCGAATACCGGAACGGGGCAATCGACGATTTCAAAAACGGAAACTACTATTCCGCATCAGCAAAGGTGAACGAATACTTTTCGCTGTATGAGAAACGCTCCTCTTTCCCGATTGCAGGCGTGGACAACAAGATCCATATGCTCAACATACTGCTGGAATACAAATGGGCGCTGACAACGCACAGGAAGTTTGCCGAAGCCGCCATCTCGTGCATAGAAAAAGACAGATACCGGAGCCTCGCCAATCTTTGCGGCGGCGACAAAGACTTGGAGAACGTGAGCAGATATTTCGAAGGAGTTGCCGCGCTGGATGAAGACAGGTACTCTGTCGCGCAAGCTGTTTTCTGCGACATTATCGAAAGAACCACGAACAAAACCCTGAAGCAGTATTGTATGCTGATGGCCATCAGATGCGCCTTCTGGCATTACGATACCCAGAGCACATTGGAGAATTACAACTCTTTCAAATCGCTATGCAAAAAATATGAATCCCAGATAACATTGCCTTTCTTCGATCCTGACATAGAACGATACAAGGAGGCTGTGGAGGATAAGCACAGAGACTCCAACCGCGATTGATTATGTATTTTTAATCCCACGAATTATGGCAAGATGGTTTTGGAATTTCACGGTCTTTTTGAACGGCAAGGCTCATTCAGTTGCCGGTGCAGACATAAACGGGATGAATTTATGGCTGTTTTTCGGCGGATTGCTGTTTCTCGCGGTGGGCTTACTATTTAATTCTGGCATAAACGAATCGCCCATTATAAATTCGGACAAGAAAAAAGAAGGAAAAACCTTTTTCTTTTCCACGCTGGCATTTGTGCTTTTCCCTATCGACGCAGGATGGTGCCACTACAAATTATGGTACGAGCTGAATGGAACCGGGCATTTTTTCGCCTGGATATTCTTCCTATTGTTCCTCGTCTTCTTTTTGATAAAGGTAATAGACATAGTCAAACTCATTTCACACCATTGTATACTCGATGCTTTACTAAAGTTAATGAGTATATGTATGATTTACATCGGCGTGGTGATTTTCTCAAAATGGCTGGGAATTGTTTTCATAGTCATTATCGCCGCAGCGTCAATAATCTCACCATCAGACACCAACCACACTACTATCTAACAAATTATCAGGCAACCACCTCTCAATAACGCCAAACTTAGCCGTAAGCGCAGTATGGTGCTTACACACGCCCAATCATCATCATCTCCGCGTATCAGGGAGACACCTCCCCGCTTGCTTAACCTGCCTAACAACAAAAAAAGCGTCCTCCTACGAAGACGCTTTTGTCCATTTCCTACGCTCTAGACCATATGGCTTTTTATGCTGAAGTTGCCCAGGTAGACGCTGTTCGAGACGAGGCCAGTGTCGGGGTTGCGCATCGAGAGCCACACGTCGACGCTGTCGCCGCTCCAACTGGTGGGCAGGGTCAGCGAGGCCTGACGGTCGGCACGGGTACCTGCGGCAAGCGAATAGACCGACTGGTCCTTGACAGAGTTGTAAACCAGCAGCATAGCCTCGTCGGTAGCCTCTGCCTTGCCAAGACCGCTGTTGTCGTTCCAGCTTACGCTGAGAATCTGGCTGTCGATGGCGGCACTGGGGTTGTCAGGCAAGTCAAGGCTGCCTACCGAGACATAGAACTTGTTGAACAGCAGCTCATAGGCCGGATAAACGCCACCTATGGCATTGTCGAAGTTGTACTTGAAAGCAGCGTTGACCTCGGACATACCGACGGCTTTGGCACTGAAGCCAGCTTTGACGAATCCTTGGATGCGGCTCAGGAACTCGCTAACGATAGCGAACTTGAGGCGGTGTTGCATCTGCTTGGCAGTCTTGGGGTTATGCACACTGCCCGCCAAGCTGCGCATATAGGCTATGCCTTTCCAGAAAGCACCGACGACTGTTCCTACTTTGCCTGAGAAACCACCCAGGATTCCTTTTTTGATTGTTCCCATTTTTTGATGATTTAAAAGTTAAACAATTGATTTCATTTTGTCTTTTGCCGGGAGAAAGCCTCGCTGCGATGGCGGGCATCTGGCAGGACCTCCTTGGGCAGTGTCGCAAGGTCGCGCGCATCCTCCTGACTCACTGCCGACGGCTTTGCATTTCTCGTCCTCGTGCCGGCCGCTTTCGCGTCGCGATGCTTTCTCCCTGAAAGACGATGCAAAGATATGCCACAAAAACTCCCTTCTCGATAAAAACACTTGATATTCAATATAATGCAACAACGCATTACACAATGAAACAAAATGAACATAGTGCCTTGAGGCAAAAAAAAGCCCGTTTCAAGGGTCTTTTTTCAAAAATCGGACCTTGCTGAAACGGGCACAGGCTTCAAGATAGCGTATCATTCTGAAGCCCAAAGCAATATCCACAACAAATCAAGTCACATCGACTCCAAGCCCCACTTTGTCCAGGCGTCCGGACGGCAATATGGGGTTGTTGCTCAAGAAGTCGTCGACCTCCGAGTCGAGGAAATAGATAGTGCGCGACTTCCGGAAGCGATAGGCACGTATCACACCCAGTTGCATCCAGCGCCACACGGTGGTGCGCGAAATCTGCAACTTGTTCTGCAACTGTGTTGTTGTCAGCCAGCAGCGTTCGCTCTGGCTACCGGTGCCACGGCTTTGCCGTCTGGCACCGTCATTGAATGAAGAAGTATTATACATAACAGCATTGTTTTTATTGTCGCTGCAAAAATACTCTGCCTGAAACACTTTCTACAAAACAATGGCGAAACAATAAAGAAACATTGCAAAACACCAACAAACATTTGGTAATCATTATATTGACCAAAAACTCACAACATTTTTCCGCAAGCATAATGCAACCAAAAGAAACCCTTTTCGGCAATAATGCCGCAACAAAGGCAGTTGTTCTGCAACGCGTTGCAGGACAACATTCTCCAGCCGGCAACAAACTATTGCCGAAAAAAATATTCTTGCCAACAGTACCCTACGCCTCACGGTCAACCTTGACAGGGAGCGGAGCGTCGTCGGGAAGTCCGAAAATGCGGTTCACGACAGCATAATACTGACTGTCCTTGTATGCATCGCGATACAGGTTGCTCTGCAGATTATTCACCTTCCAGTAGCGTTCGAAGAAAGCCCAGCTGATGGCAGGATCCACCTCACTGCGCATACGCCCCACGATGCGCGCCATAACGGTGATGCCGCATCGCGACGTGGGCTTAAGCCGTTCGTCGACAAGGCCGGCATCGGCAAGCAGCTGCCAGTATTCCTGCGCCTTGTCGCACACTGCAGGGAACGCTTTGCGGTTGTTTTTGAGTTCGCGCACCACCTCGTCGCTGATGCGTACAGGCTTGTCGCGCAGCACCCGCCGCGACTGTCGCTGCGCGCCATCGCCATCCAGGGCAACTTCCACTGCCAGCGGCTGCCGTTCAGCCCGGCGAGGCATTGCGGCCGAGCGCAAGGCTGCAATTTCATCTGCCTGCGCCGCTATAGTCCTGTCCTTCTCCTCCGCCAGGCCTTTCCATCGTTCCACCTCCCTGTCCTTAGCGCCAAGCTGACCTTTCAACGATTCAATCACAGCCTCACACTTGGAGAGCATACGCAGATAGTCCTGCACGTTCGATGTCGTATTGACATCGTCAGCAGGCTGGAACACAGCTCGTTCGGTGTATGATATATTGCCACTTTCGTTCATTTCTCGTTGGCAAAGATTTTGGGAGTGACGCAGAAACTCATTCTTCCATTTCGACCCAAACCAAAAGTATGTAAATAAATATTTTATAAATTTCGTTTTGCAAAATTACACATTTTTCGCAACACTTCGCAAGAAATTATCACAATTATTATCAACCACATATGCACATAATTGTATTACACTGAACAACAACGATTTACCAACAACACCGTTTCGTCACCAAAAACCGTAAAAAAAAGCACTAAAGTCCTCAAAAAACGCCCGAAGAATCAAAACCTGAATATCAACACTTTACAAAACCAACTCTTATACCAGGTAAGGCATATGTACAGTATTTGTACAGTATATGTACAGTATAGGTACGCTTTAGAAGCGTACATATACTGTACATATACTGTACACATACTGTACATATGCCAGGGAATGTATATCGAAAAAAACCTT
>JAEEGL010370070.1_pt1 | contig 45208 bp, 38 predicted proteins | sample 9134231 | NCBI WGS metagenome assembly JAEEGL01 (sample SAMN16246548, study PRJNA631951) | gut metagenome | biome: gut microbiome; feature: rumen; material: fiber-attached | host: Bos | place: Iran: Karaj | collected 2018-10 | reverse complement strand
AAGAAAAAACGATTCGGTAAAAATAAAGACGAGAATTAAAAATTGCCTAACGGGCGGCACTTCATATAATGAGGCGCCGCCTTTTAATGCTGCTGAAAACAGGCAGTTTTATGTAAACTAATATCGAAAATGAATTAGATATATTGCTTATTCATTTCACTTCTTCAACAAAAAAATTCAAATATATTTGTAATCAACAGCTAATTAGTTTATACTAAAGACAGTTATCAAAATCCGATGATTATTAGCAGGGGTGTATATGATGAAAAAACTATCACTAATATTGTTGACTATAAGTTTGGCTTTTACATTTTCCGCATGCGGCAACAAGCGCGAAGCGGATTTGATTATTGAGGATGCTATAAATGCCTACAGTGCTGCGGTATGTCAGGACGAAAATGTTGAGGGCTATATGGTGGAATTGGCTGAGGCTGATGAAGACAAAGCAGAGCTTTGGCAAGAAATTTTTGATTATTGGGACTATGCCAACAATGAGTTGGTCGTAAATGAAGGCATGCTGCCTGATGATTTGCCAAAGGATGACAGTCTTGCAATCGTGATATTGGGATTTGAACTTAACGATGATGGCACAATGCAGGAAGAACTTATCGGAAGACTTAATGTGGCTTTGAATTGTGCAAAGCAATATCCGAACGCTTTTGTGGTTTGCACCGGCGGCGGAACCGCAAAGAACAATAAGAATGTTACGGAAGCAAATCTAATGGCCAAATGGCTCATTGAAAACGGTCTGGATGAAAGTAGAATAATTATCGAAAATAAGTCCATGACGACTCTCGAAAATGCTCGTTTTACTTACAAAATATTGTTGGAAGACTATCCGCAGGTTAGCCGGATAGCGCTGGTAACAAGCTCTTATCATATTCCTTGGGGTTCGTTGATTTTTGAGGCAACGATCCTAAAATCAGCCGCAGAATCAAACACACCAATGATACATATTGTAAGCAATGCGGCTTATAACACGGTTAACGAAAAGTACAAGGATGTCCTGAAATTCGAAACAATGCAATTAACACAACTTATTGAATATTAAATGCAAAAGGGATGCAAGTTTGCATCCCTTTTTTAAGTATCCTTATTTATCTGTTTCAGCTTGTGCTGCGCGTTCCGACTCACGTTCGGCACTTCTTGATTCGCGCTCAGCTTCACGTTGTTCTTTACTTGCTTTTGTTGTAACCTGAACAATGGAATCCGAGAAGTATGAGTTTGTTATGATTGTTCCCTCAGGCATATCCATCTTGCCGTAGTTTGCAAAGTCGATAAGTGAATCGATTTTTTCTAATGCTGTAAGCTCTTTGTCGGACATGTTTGCTTTTGCATTGATAAATATTTCATCATCTGAAAGAGGTACTGTCATATTATTGGCCGGTTCACTTGTACGTGTCCAGAATACAGCGTCAACGGTACCGCTTGATAATGCAGCGGCACGACCGATACTGTCAACAACTACGATTTCGATGTTTTTACCGATACGTTGGCTGATTTCCGCAAGTACTGCCGTGTTAAAACCTGCAGGTGAACCGTCGGCTGCAACGTAGTCCATCGGAGGTAATGATCCGGTAACGGCAACTTTGATTGTATCCGCACCGGCAATCTGTGGAAGACTTACGGCCTTAATTGCGTCACCGCTCTTATATGCATCTATTTGTTCGGCTATAAGTGTCTGCATTGTTCCGTCATCCTTCATTGCCTGAATTGCCGTATTGAATTCATCTCTTAAAGCGCTATTGCTTTCAAGCATCAGGAATGAAAAACTGTTTGACAAAATTCCGCGAGTTACAAGTCTTGAATATGAATTATCTACTATTTTATCTGTATTGTCGTGCTCAATAGCGAGATCTTCATTTGTTGCGCAAAGATAATTTGCCGTGCTTAAGTAAACCATCATTGATGAGATGTCGCCGGCGTTAAGTGCCATAAGCATTGAATCCAACGAATCATAAAACGATACATTGACTTTAGGGCCATTTATAGGGTTTCCACCGGCATCGGTCGGACGCTCTTCATCCGAAGGTAAATCAGGACCTTTTTCTCCCTCGTCTGCATTGTTTTCAATAAAATCTTTTACGAGCTGCGTGTCTGCTACAATTGTTGCAGTAACAAGGTTTTCGGTTTCTTCTTCGCTTAAATTTAACATTGTGAGCACACCGATATTCATTTCAGGGTGGTCGTCTTTCGAATCGCCCTTATCAGTGGATGAACCGCTGCCCGATTCACATGCGCAGAGTGTTAAAAGTAAAACAAGCACAACGAGTAACGATAGTGTTTTAATAATCTTTCTCCTCATATAATTTATACCTCCGTTAATATTTAAGCGCCTAAAGTGCTACTTTTATCAGTCTGCGACCGTCTTCCAACCGCCTTCTATTAAGATTTTGTAAAGCTTATCAGATAGTGTCATAGTCCCCGCCTTTTATTACAACTACAAGTCCATTGTTTTAGGAAAGATAAGACAATTATAAAATTTATGTCAACGTAAGTATACAAATATAATATGAACAAAATGTAAAAGATTGTTCATATTTTGATAGGCATAAAAAATCCCCCGTTATGCGGGTGTTCGATGATTGCATAAACAAGAATATTGACATTTACACGATAACGTGTTAGTGTCAATATTAAGGAGATGATAATATGAATGAATATTACACTGTATCGGAATTTTCAAAAATAACGGGAAAAGATCCCGGAAATATAAGACGAATGTTAATTGCAGGCAGGCTGGAAGGAGAGAAAGTCGGAAAACAGTGGTTGATAAAAAAGACTGCTAAATATCCGGATGATGAGAGAGTTTCCAGTGGAAAGTATCATAATTCGCGTAAACTTTCTTTGCTAAGAGCCAAGAATAATCATTTGCTTAAAGTACTGAAACGCTTAGTAACATATTTATGTTTAATTTGCGGAGAAAATATAGACGAGGTTGTTTTGTACGGCTCATATGCCCGTGGCACGAACAATGACGAATCGGATGTTGACATTGCCGTGGTTCTAAAAAAAGAGTTTAGCAAAAAAATACATGATTTGATGATTGATAAGATTGTAGATTTGGAATTGGAATGTGATAAGGTTTTATCTGTGGTAACGGTCAAATATGATGACTATCATAACGACAACAACATTTCTCCCTTCTACAAAAATATTAAGAAGGAGGGAATTGTATTATGGAAAGCCGTGTAAATGAAATTGTTTTATATGAGCCTATTGATAAGGAACGGATAAAAGCTCAGATATTTGATGTTAGAGGATATAAAGTTATGCTGGACAGTGATATAGCTGTTTATTTTGGAGTAGAAACCAAAGCTTTGAACAGAGCTATGAAACGCAATATAAAACGATTTCCTGACCATTTTTGTTTTCAACTTATACGTGAGGAGTACAAAGAAATTCTAAGGTGCCAATCTGGAACCTTAGAATTGGAACAAGGCAAGTATTCAAAATATCTGCCATTTGTGTATACTGAACAAGGTGTGGCTATGCTTACTTCTACACTACATACTGACAGAGCCATTGAAGCAAGTATTCAAATCATAGAAGCTTTTGTGGAAATGTCACACTACATACGTCAGAATCGTGAACTGCTTCCTTATGAAGAATTAAAAGCCCTAGAACTTAAGCACTATCAGTTGTCCGATAGGGTACATAATATCGAGGAGAATATGCTTACTCGAGATAATCTCACTAATTTTATGAAACTATTTGATGCCGGCATTAACTCCGAAGAAATCTTGATTCTTAATGGAGAACCATTTAAAGCGGATATGGCTTATCAAAAGATTTATAAGCTGGCCAAGAAAAGTATTATTATGGTCGATGATTACATTGGTGTAAAAACGCTCCATCATATGTCCCATGCAAAGACAAATGTTAGCATCACTATTATTAGTGGTAACAAAGATTATTGCCCACTCAGACTGGCAGAATACAACGATTTTTTGATTGAGTATCCGGGTCGAAACATTAATTTTATAAAATCAGTAAACAAGACTCATGATAGATATATTGTTCTAGATTATGGTACAAGGACTATGAGGCTCTTTCACTGCGGAGCCAGCAGCAAGGATGCCGGTAAAAAGATTACAACGATTACAGAGATTAAAGAAGTGAATATCTATAAGGATACCATTAATAATCTATTGGCAAATCCGCCATTAACATTAAAATAACGGATTTAATAAGCTATTAATCGGTAAAAATAAAGACGAGAATTAAATAAAAGTATAACAGGCGGCACTCAAATTATAAGTGCCGCCTGATTTTTACTTGGATTTATTTATCTGTTTCAGCTTGTGCTGCGCGTTCCGACTCACGTTCGGCTCTTCTTGATTCGCGTTCGGCATCCTGTTTTTCTTTATTTTCTTTGGTTGTAACCTGAACAATTCTATCTGTGAAGTATGAGCTTGTTATGATAGTACCTTCAGGCATATCAAGCTTACCGAAATCCTTGAAATCGATAAGAGAATCGATTCTTTCAAGAGCTCTTACTTCCCTGTCATTCATATCGGCTTTTGCTTGTGTTACTCGATCCATGGCTGTATCGTCGCTTGCTACAATATTTGCAATATCACTTGTACGTGTCCAGAAAACAACGTCAACCGTACCGCTTGATAAAGCAGCCGCACGACCGATACTGTCAACAACTACGATTTCGATGTTTTTACCAATACGTTGGCTGATTTCCGCAAGTACTGCCGTGTTAAAACCTGCAGGTGAACCGTCGGCTGCAACGTAGTCCATCGGAGGTAATGATCCGGTAACCGCAACTTTGATTGTATCCGCACCGGCAATCTGTGGAAGACTTACGGCCTTAATTGCGTCACCGCTCTTATATGCATCTATTTGTTCGGCTATAAGTGTCTGCATTGTTCCGTCATCTTTCATTGCCTGGATTGCAGTATTGAATTCATCTCTTAAAGCGGTGTTGCTATCAAGCATCAAGAATGAAAAACTGTTTGATAAGATACCTCTTGTTACAATTCTTGAGTATGCATTATCAACAGTCTCATCTATGTTGCTGTTGTTGATAACAAGATTATCGTTTGTTGCGCAAAGATAATTAGCAGTGCTTAAGTAAACGGACATTGATGTAATGTCGCCTGCATTAAGAGCCATAAGCATTGATTCCAAGGAATCATAGAATGTTACGTTGATTTCCGGACCTCTTCTTACAGGAGTTCCGTCTTCATTGGTTGGACGTTCGCTTGCATCACGAGTCGGACGAGTTTCATCCTCACTTCGTGTGCTTTCAATAAAATCTCTGCGAAGCGTTCTGTTGGCAACGACTGTAGCCGCAACAAGGTCTTCTGTTTCGTCTTCCGTTAAGTTCAACATTGTAAGAACACCGATGTTAAGCGTAGGTCTTTTATTTTCCGAATCGCCGCTGTCGGCTGTGCTATCGCTGCCTGAATTGCCACAGGCGCAAAGGGTGAAGAGTAGTACAAGTACTACAATCAACGACATGGTTTTAATAATCTTTCTCCTCATTAATTATTACCTCCATTTTCATAATGTGGTTACAAAGTTACACTTATGTGACTGCGATTCTCCTCCCAATCGTAGTCTATATGTTTAGCCATATGTTTAAGAATGGTAACCCCGAGTCCGTCATCGTCTTGAATGAAAGGATTGAACTTCTTACCCGTGCATTTAAGATCGATTTCCGTGGAATTGTCGGATTCCGCATATGAAACGGATATCTGCATTTCCACAGGGTCATTATCCTTATAACAGTGCTTTAACATCTCAAAAACCAATTCTTCGCAACATATTTGCAAGCGATTAATGATTTTAAACTCCATTCCGTATTTCTCGCCAAAGTTTTGTATTCCGCCGTGCAATTGCATAAGGTCGAAACTTTTGCTTGTTATATCGAAAGTGAAATATTTGATTTTCTTAACAAAAGCGATGGTTTTTTCCCGCTTTGGATTATCAAAAATCTCGGTAGGAGTTCCTTCTTCGTAGATACCGCCGTCTGCAAGGAAAATTACCTTTGTGGCAACATCTCTTGCAAAGTTCATTTCGTGGGTTACGATTATCATGGTCATGTCGCGTTTTGCAAGCATCCTGATAACCGCCAAAACTTCCCCTACCATGGTTGGATCGAGAGCGCTGGTTGGCTCGTCAAAGAGCAACACCTTCGGTTCCATCATGAGGCAACGACAAATGGCGATACGTTGTTGCTGTCCGCCGGAAAGTTCGTTGGGCCATGCATGGGCTCTGGAGGCCAGTCCCACCTGATTTAGCAGTTCGTAGGCCTTTTCCTCGGCATCTTTTCTTGACATGCCCTTAAGCCTTACAGGGGCGAGACAAAGATTGTCCATTACATCCATTTCCGAGAAAAGGTGGAATTTTTGATAAACCATTCCCATATTGCGCCTTATTTTATCAACAGGGGCACCCTTTGCGGTAATATCCTCGCCGTTTATGATGATTTGTCCCTTATCCGGTTTGTGCAAAAGCTCGAGAGAGCGAAGGAATACGCTTTTTCCGCATCCGCTGCCGCCGATGATGGCAATTCGCTCGCCCTTTGCAACCTGCAAATTTACATCTTCCAAAACTTTTAAATCACCAAAGGATTTGGAAAGCCCTTTAACTTCGATAAGATTCACCTAAGCCGCACCCCCTTTCTTTTTATGTCTGTCCGTAAGGGCAAATATGCCGTAGACAATATAAGAAAGACCCAGGTAAATCAACATACCTATGATAATGGTAAGAAGGGGCTGCATGGTTCTTGAAGCCGTATTGTTAATAACGCGGGTTAAGTCCGTTATTGTTACATAGCCCACCACACTGGTCCATTGAATCAAATTTACAACAGTGGATTGATATACCGGTTTTGCAACTTTAAGTACCTGGGGCAGAGTAATGAGACGAAACGCATCCCATGCCGAAAAACCAAGTGTTCTTGCGGCTTCTGCCTGACCTTTGTCTGATGCTTCCACAGCGGCGCGCAAAAGTTCCGCCACGTGTGCCGATACATTAAGTGAAAATGTAACTATTGCCACGGTTACCGGAGCAAGCCCGGTTCTGGCAAAGACACCGTAGTACAATAAAAGAAGCAACATAAGCACGGGAGTGCCGCGAAGTACGGCAATATAAACGGTTGCAATGCCTCTCAAAACCGGGTTTTTACCGGTTCTGAGAAGGCATATGAATGCACCCAGCAATGTGCCGATTATCAGCGAAAACAAGGAAATTTTTATCGTTACCCAAAGACCGCCGAGAATCGTCTTCCAAGAACCGCCGTCTATTAAAATTTTATATAGCTTATCCGAAAGATTCATAATCTAATCCCTTTTATAAAAGCAATGCTAAATAATGCTGCGTTTTTTCCTAAATACCAAGCCTGCGGTGAGTGAACTGCCGCCCAGTGCAAATAACATAAGGAATGTATTCATTAAATCGCCGGTTTGCGGGCTTGCTTCCACATAGCTGCCTACAAGGGCGTATACGCTTAAGTGAGGAAGAGTACCTACAAGGTAGTCACCTTCGACTTTGAGCTCAACAACGTCACCTGCCGCAAAGCCGTTATCCGGGTCGATATATATCATCTTGAAAACATTGTATTGTTTCATGTCATCGCTTATCGGTATTTTTATGTTAACCTGACCTTTGTAGTCAACATCTTGCGTAATATTGTGAATATCGATTGATAACACTTTAAGTAATGTTCCGTATTCGTTCGTTTCGGCTTTGATTGTATTTACTATTTCTGCATGTTCGGCAGCGGTTATTCCCATTGCCGCCATTTGCTCCGCGGTCATGGTAAGTACATCAAAGACAGTGCTTTCGTAGCTGTTTCCCTCACCGTCCGTAAAGTTAAATTCGATTCCGGTGGATTCGTCAACCACTGTGTATTCGGCCAAGTCCTTACTTGCTATTGCATAGTTTGAAAATCCGTCCGTTTCAAAAACAATTGCATTGTACTGCGCCAAATATTCGCAAGGAATCGTTTCATAGCCGGTAACATTGGCACCGTCATGCAACTCGTGGATAATCACCACTTCTTTGCCTGCCATATTTTCTTCAAGAGCAAGAGATACGGTTGCAGCCTTGTTAAGCTTATCAATTGGAGTATCCCAAGTTAAGAGATTGCCCTGTGCATCGGTTTTTCCGCCTTTATAAACGGTGTTGAATAATGAGATGTCCAAATAATTTGCGATTTCGTAACCGCCCTCATCCGCTTCTTGTGTAAATGCATCTTCCTGAGCTTCGCTGACATTGGTGTCTTCAACATCAAGTTTTACGGTACCGATATCAATTGCGCTTTCATCCGCCGCAAGGTCGATGGCGCCGCCGTAAACTTCGTCTGAATTGATTTCAACATCATTTTCAACCGCTCTGAATTCCGCGCCCAAATGGAAGTTGCCCGGATGGAAAGTAAAGGTGTATTCGCCAATTGCATCGTCACCGCCGGGAGTTACTTCAAATCCGTTAAGGGTGAATTTGGTCAGCTGGTAGCCCGGATCCGGTACAAGTTTAACAGTGATAACAGTTCCCGGTGGGAAGAGGGCTTCGCCGTATGCTAATCCTTCATGTCCTTCGTAGGAAGGCCTTTTTGTAGCATCCATCCACTGGAAGACACCCTGGTGAGCTGCGTATTTTGCATTTACAGCGTCTACGGAAGTAAGGACTTCGTTGCCGTAGGTTGCTTTAACGAACTCAATTGTGCCGTGGGCGATGATGTCGTCAGGAGCAGCTTTTGGGTCGTTTTCGTTGTAACACCAACCGAAGTTTCCTTGTACGGCTTCACTCCAGGTTACAGGACGTTGTTCGATGACTATGTCATAAGAATGATATGTAGTATTAGTATTTGTATCCGTAAGTATGTTTACAGGAACATTAACTGTAAAAACAATACCTCTTCCACGTTCAATGTTAAATGCAGCAGCACGTGCATCATTTGTTTGTGGTACCTGAGCAGTATAATCTACATTGTTTATTGTAAGTTTTGTGATTATTTCTCCGCCACTCTGATAAATGTTAATAGGGACGGTTGCTGAGGTGCCATCATAATTAAATTTATAGTCCGTTTTAGCGGTTGTATTTGTTACACCAACAACTTCTTTGTCGTCATATTGCAAAGCATCGCGATTGTTATGATTTTTCTCATAGTTGCTGACATCAGTCGTTTGTGTATTATCATTTATAAAATAAGTTGCCTGACCATTGTTAGGATTAATATAATAGTCAAGTCTGTCAGCACCTATGCCAACATAGTTAAAAGAAGCACGTTCGCCCTCTTTGTCATATTCTGAATGACCGGGCATTTCTTCGCCTTCCTCAAGGTCGGCTGGGGTTGGGTAGTCAGCTGCGGCTGAGTCTTTTGCTGTAAGGCTGATTGTAGCTGTAGTGTTGCCGGTATCACCACCGCCACCGCCACTGGCAGCATTAAATTCGACCATTGTAAGACTGATAGGGTTTGCTGTGGAAATTGCATATCCATCACCGGAAAGGGCATTCATAACATCCTGAGTCATATCAGTATTGCTAAGACCGATTCCGGACCAATCTATTTCATAATTAGAATCAGGTACAATTTTTAACTTTATCGTATCAACATTTGTAAGCTGAATACCGGATGTGTTTCCGGTGATTGTTGTCCATGAACTACCGCTATTTTCGCTGTATTGGACAGAACCGTGTCCAAGGCTGTTATCTCTGAAAGTAACACTTAATGAATGACCGGCTGCATAGGTCGGTATTGCAGGAATTGCCATAGATAGGGAAAATGCTGCAATCGCAACAAGAGAAATGAGAAACTTAAATCTTTTCTTTAATTTCATATACACCCTCCTTTTTAATGAAAAATCCGGTTGACATAACGCAAAACAGGGAGGCAATTATGTCGCTCAAATAAAGTAAAATATACTGTAATTATATGAATTTTGTGGCTCTTAATATACATATAAAAAATGAATAAATTGTTAACAATAAGGGTAATTTGTTCACAATTTATATAAACCAATAAAAATGCAAGCTTTATAGCTTGAATAAGCTCATTATTTTTTTGCATTTTAAGCAGAATAGTTAAATTGTTAAAATTTAATTATAATGACAGCTTATTTTGCTAACTTTTAATATTGCCCATTTGCGATAGTTAAAAAAGCATTGGCTGACATGTCGCCTAGATAATAGGGGCGATACATAAAGGAGGAGGATTTAAAAATGGAGAAAAACAAAAAGATTTCCGAGATGCTTAAAAGCATTATCGGGCAGCGTTATGATGCAATGGCGCTTAAAATGATTAAAGATGAGGCAGAAGTTCCGGAAAATGCGATTTATCCTATGCGCGATGACGGAGTGCATATGGCTTTGTGCCAGGCATTTGCTCTTTCGAGAAGAGAAGGTAAAACCGTTTACATGCAAAAACAGGATCATTGGTGCTGGGCACCGCTCATCGCTTACGGTCAGGTTGAGGTTAAAAAGGGTACTTCTGAATTTAACGAGCTTTTGCCGGTTATCGGCATTAACGATCCGGATGCGGCAGCGGCATTTATTGAAAATATGCCACATTTAGAGCCGGGCATTTATAAGGGAATTTTGACATCGCCTCTTGCAACTGCGGAATTTGAGCCGGATGCAATCATCATCAATTGTCGTAATGCGGAGCTTAGAACCATCTTGTTTGCAATTAAAACTCAGACCGGTACAACAATGAAAACCGAGTTTGATGCTATAGATTCTTGCGTATGGGGCATTATCCCGTCTCTTACAAAGGGCGAGTACAGAGTATCGATTCCGGATCCGGGTGATTTTCAGAGAGCCTGTACAAGCGAGGATGATGTGATTCTTAGTGTGCCAAAAGAAAAGTACGATGAACTTATAAGAGGCTTGGAAACCATAGCTCACATCGGCATGGTTCATTCTTCATTCCAAATGGGTATGGAGTATGATTTTGCAAGACCGAGATTCTACAACAAGCTCTTTAAAGCATGGGGCTTGGATGAGGGAAAAATAGATAAGAATATTCCGGTTTAAACAGACACGGATAAAAATGTAAATTTAAGAATCCATCCTGTATGTTTTGTCATAGGGATGGATTTTTTTTGAAATGTAAACAAATTGTAACTAAACTGTAAACATAGTGGAAATATAGGAAGTTAATATATGCTAACCTACCGGGGGGTGTTATACTAATTTCAGAGACAGTAGTTTGTAAAGCGATATGGCTTTACGTCACTATCATTTTTAAGGGGGTAAAAAATGGAAAGAATAATCAGAAACTCGTGGGGAAAAATGCTTGCCTTTGTTATGGCATTTGCACTTGCATTTGTATCATTTATTGCTTTGTTGCCGCTTACGGCAAGCGCTATGGTTGCAGAAATAGAAAAAGCTGATATTTATGTGACATTGCCGGCTGTTGGGGCGAAAGCATCAACTGTAGCATCCAGTGACAAATTCTTTTATATCATTGATGAATTTGATGAAGAGGTGGAAATTCAGAACTTAGATGCTGTTCAAATAGACGTGTATGAAAAAGATGATAACGGTACCTATGTTGCAATGGATATGGAAAGTGTTTTTAAAGCTGACGGCACATATAAGCTGACTATTACATTGAGTGCTACCGACACACAAACAATAGATGATTATGATACTACGGGCATGGATGTAAATATTGTAGATATTAATGATAATGATGTCAAATTAGGATATGCTGATTGGGATGAAGCAGAAAAAATATTTGTTATAGAAGATATTGTTTTCAATACAGTAACATTTGATTCTGCAGGAGGAAGCGCAGTTGAGCCACAAAAGGTTATAAAGGGCGGTTATGCTGAATGGCCCGGCATACCTACAAAAGAAGGTTATTTTTGTGCCGGCTGGTATACTGAAGCAGGAGATGAGTTAGAACCTTTTGGCACATTTCAAATTGAAGATGATATAACTTTTACCGCTAAATGGTATCTGTCACACACTGTTATTTCGGGCGATAATCAAACATTTTACTTAGCATCCGGTGATGATGTAGTTATATCATTTGACGCTAATTTTGCCCATTTTAAAGATTTATCTCTTTATAATGACGATAGCTTTGATGATGTAGACTTATCAATTGGCGGATATTCGGTAACGGAAGGAAGCACTGTTCTTACATTAAGCAATTCATTGCTAAAAACATTGGATCCGGGAACTTACTCTGTTATTCTGGAGTTTTTAGATCCGGATGTAGATGATGGCTATTCATATGCAACTGCAACATTATATGTTGTTGAAGGCGCAGCACCTTCTACATCACCTGCAACACCTCAAACCAGTGACAATTCAAATGTTATAGCGCTTGCCGGCATCGCAGGAGCGGCAGCAGTAGGACTTACAGTGATAGTTGCATACAGAAAGAAAGTTACGGAATAATTTAAGTTTAATATAATGATTTTAAAGAAAGATAAGCAATTGATTTGCTTATCTTTCTTTTTGTATTAAAAAGAGAAGACGTATTCCGACTTAAAAATGTAAACAAACTGTAACTAAACTGTAAACATATTAAAAACATAGGAAATTAGGATATGCTAACCTATATGGAGGTGTTATACTGAATTTAGTGACAGTAGTTTGTAAAGCTAATAAACTTTACAGGGCTTTCATTTTAAGGAGGTAAAATATGGAGAGAATAGCAAGAAACTCGTGGGGAAAGCTGCTTGCTTTTGTTTTGGCATTTGCACTGGTACTTGCAACATTGCTTGCTTTTTTGCCATTTACGGCAAAAGCGTATGGATCAACGGGAATATCTGAAATTTGGGTTGATTTAACGATGCCGTCTGTTGGGGGAAAAGTATCAGCTGTAACAGGAAGTGATCTTACCTTTAATGCTTATGATGCCGACGATAATTTAGTAGATATTGAAAGTGATATGTCTGATTATGTAATAGAAGTTTGTGATGAAAACGATTATCCCATGGATGGCAATGACGAATTTGAATTGGACGGTAACTATTCGTTGGAAATCCGAGTGATCGATATTGATCCGGATGAATTAGAATATGTAGATGTATACATTGGCGGAATTGAAGCAGAAGAGGAAATTCAGGAGTGGTATGATCCTATTGAAGAAAGGGATGCTTATGACGCATACTTTAAACTTGATATTGAGTTTTGCACGGTATCATTTGATTCTGCCGGTGGAACAGCAGTAGATCCTGTAATTGTAATAATAGGAGATTATATTTTATTGACTGATAATCCTGTAAGAGACGGATATGTCTTTTTGGGTTGGTTAGATGAAGATGATGATATTTTTTTACCTTATTACCGAGCTTGGGAAGATATGGAATTAACAGCTAAATGGGCTCCCGTACATGGCGTTATTTCAGGTGATAATCAAACATTTTACCTTGAATCCGGCGATGATGTAGTTATATCATTTGATGCTAATTATGACGATTTCGATGGTTTGTGGATATATAATTCGGAAACAGGCGAAATTGTAGACTTATCAAAAGGCGGATACATGGTAACAAAAGGAAGTACTGTTCTTACCTTAAGCAATGCCTTACTAAAAACAATGGAAGCAGGAACGTACAATATTGAGTTAATTTTTGAGGATGACGACGAAAACATTTCTTACGCATATGCCACATTAAATATTGCCGAAGGCGCAGCACCTTCCACAACACCTGCAACACCTCAAACCGGCGACAATTCAAATGTTATCGCACTTGCCGGCATAGCAGGAGCGGCAGCAGTAGGACTTACGGTGATAGTTGCATACAGAAAGAAAGTTACGGAATAATTGATATTTAATTAACAGCTTGTTCTGTTTAAAAAATGTATTATGGAGGTTTGGACTGATTAACCGGTCCGAATCTCCATTTTTTTTGTATACCGGCCCTAAGATATACAGAGATAGTATTTACAAAATGTAAACTTTAAGGGCTGAGTGTTCATATTTTTAAATTTGTGTTACAATTAGCTAAGTTTAAGAAAGGTAAGAAGGAAATGCATCACTTTTTTGTAGATCCGAAGGATGTTTCGGAGGAAGAAATTGTTATAACCGGTTCGGACGTTAATCATATTAAAAACGTCCTTAGAATGAAGCCGGGTGAGAAAGTCTTAATCAGCAACGGTCAGGGCGGCGACTATTTATGTAAACTTAAAACCTTGGCGGATGATAAGGTGATTTGCGAAATCACCGATGCGGAGTTTGAAGGCACAGAAAGCCCTGCAAAGTTTATCCTTTTTCAGGGACTCCCAAAGGCGGATAAGTTCGAGACGGTTATCCAAAAAGCGGTGGAGCTTGGGGCTTACAAAATCGTTCCAGTTGAGACAAAGCGAAGCATCGTTAAACTAGACGCAAAAAAGAAGGAGTCAAAACTTAAACGTTGGAGCGGCATTGCGGAAAGTGCAGCAAAACAGTCCAGACGCAGCATTGTGCCTGAGGTTGGGGATGTTATTAAGTTCGATAAGGCTCTTGAGATGGCAAAAGACTTTGATTTAAACATCATTCCATATGAAAATTTTAAAGATATGGAGGCCACAAGGGCAGCTTTGGCGGAGGTTAAGCCGGGCATGAAAATCGGTATTTTTATCGGTCCTGAGGGTGGCTTTGATGAAGCGGAAGTGGATGCAGCTATAGAGGCGGGAGTTAAACCAATCAGCCTCGGAAAGCGTATTCTACGCACGGAAACGGCACCACTGGCCATTCTTTCAATTCTGATGTTTATGATGGAATAGCTTAAATAATAATATTGCAGGTTGGAGAGACATCTTCGGATGTCTCTTTATTATTAATTTGAAATTTTAGGATTGGATATGTTAGAATGAAATTGTAAATTAGGGAGGGTAAATATTATACATGGGGGTGTATATATGGCAAAAATATTAAAGAAAAGCTCTACGGCTTTATCATTCTTGCTTGTGCTTTTGATGGTCATAACATTAATGCCGGTGAAAGCGCTTGCGGTTACAGGTGCTGTAACTATAACAAATGATTTTTTGCAGGATGCAAGAAATTTTGCAACGAGCAATCCAGGGGAAAAATACCAGGGTGTTGTTATGTATTTTACATATAATGGAGCCAGTGGCAATGGTATTTTTGAGTTTTACGGTCCGGGTGAGTTCGTGCTTGGTGAAGACATAAGCCTTGATAAAGAAGTATTCAGACTGTGTAATGACAGCGCTACTGAAGCTTTCACATTTAATTTAAATGGTAAAAGTCTAACGCTTACATCTGACTATGTTTATGATAAAGATGTTTATGAACTTGTTTCATGCGATACCGGAAAAATTATTATTACCGGAGACGGAAGCTTAAATGTTAATGAGGGTTGCGAAGGCGAAGCATTATTTAACTATACCAATAATCTCTACATAGAAAACGGTACGTTTAACGGAGAAGTGGGCTCCAATTGGTCGCATACCATAAATATTAACGGCGGAACTTTCAACGACTTGGTTTATGTTGATGGTGACGCTGTAATAAGCGGCGGAACTTTTAATGATGAAATAATAGCTGAATCTACCGGTAATGTCCAAATAAGCGGCGGAAGCTTTAAAGATGAGCTTACGCTACGGAGAAATGCCAATATTAGCGGCGGAACTTTCGAAGAAGAAGTTAATGTTTTAAAAGTTGCAACAATAAGCGGCGGAACTTTTAAAGATAGAGTGTATCTTAACGCTTCCGAGATTAGCGGAGGTGTATTTGATACCATTCTTACATTGAACGGAACATCGCACATTACAAACGGAGATCTCAGTGAAGTTGACACAAGGGGCGATGTTACCATAGACGGCGGTGATTTCCAACGTCTTGATTGTGATACGAGTGCGTATGCCGAGGAACTTGCAAATGTTGTGATTAACGGAGGAAACTTTGTATTTGACGATTATAATTTGACAAGTCCCGTTAATCCTACAATAGAAATCGGTGATGTAAATGCAACAATCAACAATGCAAATGTTGTTTGGGCCGTTGAAAGCGATGTGGCAATGGGTAATGCCATTGAGCTAAATTGTGATGATGAAGGTTCCTTAACCATTAACGGTGGTAACTTCATAGGCGGCACGGGCGGCCATGGCATATTTGTTAACGGAAACGCTGCTTTACTTACCATAAACGGTGGCGAATTTACGGGTCCTTTAGGTGGCATGGCTGTATGGTTGGATGATTCCGTACTTCCGAATGTTGTTTTAAACAGAGGAATTTTTGCAATTGATGGAACAGTAAGCGATAAAAATGAAGCGGCAATTTCTATTGTAGGTCCGAAAGGGCTTGCATCAGAGGACGCCAACAAATACTTTAATTCAATGTTAGGTGTGGACAGCGAATATACTCCTGCTTTGGAAATAACAACTTTTGCGGAAGAAGGCTACGCACAAGATGCTTTCTTTAGCCAAGATAAGCTGGCGGTTATGCCAAAGAGCAATGTATCTCCGGAAACAGAAGACACATTGGCAACGGAATTTAACAGTTTGATAGGTAAAATCGTTGCGGGGGAATCCGTTGAAGGAATAGACGCAGAATTGGCAAAGGAAATCTTGGATGCCATTGCGGAAGGTAAAACTGTTGATGTAGGCGTTGCCATTACTCCTAAATCTGCCGAAGAATTGGGAGAAGACGCAAACAAAATTGAAGGCGCAGTGGCCAATAACCAAAAGATTGGTGCTTTCTTTGATATAAATATCGAAGTATCCATAGATGGAGAAGTAAGAGGATATATTACCAAATTAGATAACGGAATCTTGTTAAAACTTCCGTTAATTAACGGCTTGGGAGATGTGCCGGGAGGTTATTCGAGAACTTTTAAGGTTGCCAGAGTTCATAACGGCGAGCTTGCAATATTGGATGCAGAGCGAGAGAACGACAGCGTTAAAACATTCTCCGACAGATATTCGACCTATGCGATTGTTTACGAGGACGCAAGAAACGTAACGCCGCAAACGGCCGACAATGCAACACTTGTGGTTTATATAACCGTATTTGCCTTGGAGCTTGTGGGTGTGGGCATTGTAATATACAGTAAAAAATATAAAGAAGAATAAAGACAAGTGAGTAAAGAATTTTTAAGAGACATCTTCGGATGTCTCTTTTTGATATATTTGTAAAAGTTTTATAGAAATCTCATTTGGAGTATGTTAAAATAAATCGGTTACATAAATCGTAAACTATAACTTTTAAAAATTATTAATTTTATAGCCCGACGGGCTTGCTGTATGAGATTTAAGTAAAGGATAAAATATGATTTGGTCAAAATACACACTTAAAGTTAATACGGATGCGGTTGATTTTGTAAGCGGAGTTCTTGATATGCTTGGTGTTGAAGGCATCGAAGTTGAAGATAAAGTACCGCTAACAAGCGAGGAACTAAGCAAAATGTATGTGGATCTTCCGCCGGATCTCGGTCCCGATGATGGCAGGGCGACTGTTAGATTTTATGTTAACCCTGACATGGGCGGAAAATGTGCCTATGATAAGGACAACTATGGCGGAATTGTTCGTAATAGCGACTCTTCAGCCGATGATGAAGCTTTTGACGATGTATTTAATCTGACTTTTGAATCGGAAGAGGATTTGATTGCAGAGCTTTTAAAACAGCTTGAAGATGCAAAAGAGTTTTTAAACGTCGGCGAAGTTGTGCTTGAAAAGGGCGAATCCGACGATGCGGATTGGAAAGACAAGTGGAAAGAGTATTTCAAGCCTTTTACGGTTGATGATATTTTGATTAAGCCTACATGGGAAGATGTTCCTGCGGACTTTAGCGGCAAAACCGTTGTGGAAATCGATCCCGGCATGGCTTTCGGCACCGGTAAACACGAAACAACCAAGCTTTGCATCAAGAATATTAAAACAGCTCTTTCCGGTGGCGCGGATGCCGGTGTCTTTGAAAATGAGGCTGCTTCGGCATTTATGCAAAGGGCCAAAATCCTTGGAAGCGCAGGCAAAACACTTCTTGATATCGGTTGCGGCAGCGGAATATTAGCAATTATTTCCTTGCTTTTGGGTGCCGAAAAAATCGTAGCTGTTGATATAGACGAATATGCAGTGGAAAACGCAAAAGAAAACTTTGCCTTGAATATTAAAAATGCCGATTCTTACGAGCTTTTTGCCGGTAATCTTTTGGAAGATGAAATGCTCAGACGAATAATCCTCGGTACACAGCCGGAAGGCTACGACATCGTTGTTGCCAATATCCTTGCGGATGTAATCATCCCGCTTTCGGGCATTGTTAATAGGTTTATGAAAAAAGGCGGAATTTTTATTAGCTCCGGTATCATTAATACAAAAGAAGACGATGTAAGAGCGGCAATAGAGCGTAACAGAGAGCTTGAAATCTTGGAAGTTTCACATATGAACGATTGGGTATCCATTACCGCAAGACGTAAAGATTTATAGGATTTTGTTTTCGCAGTTAAGAAAGATTGTAAAAAAGATGTTTAGGTAGATACAATGGATATTTATATGGATAATTCGGCCACAACCAAAGTTGCCGATGAAGTAAAAGATATTGTTTTAAAAGTTATGACGGAGGATTTTGGGAATCCTTCTTCCAAACACATAAAAGGCGTTGAGGCCGAGAAATACATTAAGGATGCAAAGCAGATTATTGCTTCATCTCTTAAGGTTAAGGATAAGGAAATTTTCTTTACATCCGGTGGCACCGAGTCAAATAATTTGGCTATAATCGGTGCGGCAAACGCCTACAAACGCAGTGGTAACCACATTATCACAAGCAAAATTGAGCACCCTTCCGTTATTAATCCTTTCGTATATTTGGAAGAACAGGGCTTTGATGTTTCCTATGTTGGTGTGGACAGTCACGGTCATATTGATGAGGAAGAGCTTAAGAGCTTACTCAGAGCCGACACCATCCTTGTTTCATTTATGATGACCAACAACGAAGTGGGCGCAACTCAGGATGTTAAAAGATTAGTTGACATAATTCGAGAAAATAATCCGGCTACAATCGTTCATGTGGATGCGGTTCAGGCCTATGCCAAATATAAGATTTTCCCAAGCAAATGGGGTGTGGACCTTTTGTCCGTCAGCGGTCACAAGCTTCACGGCCCTAAGGGCATCGGCTTTTTATACATCAAAGAAAAGACCAAGATTAAGCCGATAATACTTGGAGGTAATCAGCAGGATGGCATCCGCTCCGGTACGGAAAACGTTCCGGGCATTGCGGGCCTTGGCCTTGCGGCAAAGCTTGCTTATACGGATTTTGATGAAAAAGTTGCTCGCATGCGAGAAATCAGAGACTTTATGTCGAAAGAATTTGCGGGCATAGAGGGAGTGAGCGTTAATAACGAAACAGGGGACAATGCGCCTCACATTGTAAGCGCTTCTTTTGAGGGTGTTAAAAGCGAAGTTTTTCTTCATTCCTTGGAAGATAAAGGAATTTACGTTTCATCCGGTTCGGCTTGTTCCACTCATAAACGTGCGCCAAGCGGTACCCTTGTGGCATTGGGTGTGAAAAAGGAATTGCTTGATTGCACACTACGTTTCAGCCTCTCGGATGAAAACACCATGGAAGAGGCAAAGTTCGTTGTGGAAGCGGTGAAAGAACTTTACCAGAAACTTAAGATGTTCAGACACTATTAATATATGGGATTTAATGGTTTATTTAACACAGCATTAAAGTTAAACAATTTATCGGATATAAAAGCCGAGCAGAAAGAGAAAAAAATGAAATTAGACAAATTTTTAATTAAATACGCTGAAATCGGCGTTAAAGGAAAAAACAGATATTTATTTGAAGATAAGCTTGTGTACAATATCAAAACAGCCCTTTCAAAAATTGATGGCGAATACAAGGTAAGAAAAACCGAAGGTCGTATCTATGTTGAATGCTTATCAAGCTTTGACAATGACGAGGTTATTGAAACATTAAAGACGGTTTTTGGTATCGTTGGTATTTGTCCTCTTCTTCAGATTACGGACGAAGGCTTTGACGATTTGTCTGCCAAAGTTGTAAACTTTATCGACGAAACATACGATAAAAAGGATTTCACATTCAAGGTTATGGCCCGTCGTTCAAGAAAGAATTACCCTCTTAATTCCATGGAAATCAATGAGGAATTGGGCGGCAGGATTTTAGATGCATTCCCTGATCTTAAAGTAGATGTGCATAAGCCTGAGGTTTACATAAATGTAGAAATCAGAGAGCGCATTAACATTTATTCAAAGGTTATTCAGGGTCCGGGTGGTATGCCTGTGGGCACTGCGGGTTCAGCAATGCTTCTTTTATCCGGCGGTATCGACAGTCCCGTTGCGGGATATATGGTTGCAAAGCGCGGTGTTAAAATCGACGCGGTTTACTTCCATGCGCCACCTTACACCAGCGAACGCGCTAAACAAAAAGTAGTGGATTTGGCTCGTATTGTATCGAGATATTCGGGACCGATAAGACTCCATATTGTAAACTTTACAGACTGCCAGCTTAAGATTTATGAAGGCTGTCCACATGACCAGCTTACTATCATTATGCGCCGCTATATGATGAAAATTGCGGAGCATTTTGCAAAAGAAAAGGGAAATCTCGGACTTGTAACGGGTGAAAGCATAGGCCAGGTTGCCAGCCAGACAATGCAGTCCATGGCAGTTACAAACGAAGTTTGCACAATGCCTGTTTACAGACCTTTGGTGGCAATGGATAAGCAGGATATTATTGATATTTCCGAGAAAATCGGAACATACGAGACATCGGTTCTTCCTTACGAAGATTGTTGTACAATCTTTGTGGCTAAGCATCCTGTTACAAAGCCTAACCTTCTTTCTATCAAAAAGAGCGAATCTCATATAGAAGAAGCCATGGAAGAACTTGTAAAAGTTGCTATAGAAACAACGGAAGTTATTGATGTAGAATTTTAATTATTTGTTTGCGGCCCGCTAATGCTCGGCCGCAAATTAAATTATGAGAGGTAAATTTATGAAAGCTGCAATCCACAATCTGGGCTGTAAAGTTAATTCATATGAAGCGGAATCCATGAGAGAACAGCTGATAAATAATGGTTATAAAATGGTGGATTTCTCTGAAAAAGCTGATGTGTATATTGTTAATACATGCAGCGTTACCAATATTGCCGATCGTAAATCAAGGCAAATGCTTCATCGCGCCAAAAAGCTTAATCCCGAGGCCGTAGTTGTAGCTGCCGGCTGTTATGTACAGGAAGTGGGAGATGAACTGCTAAGGGATAATGCAGTTGACATAATTCTTGGTAACAATAAAAAGTCAAACCTTGTGGAAACTCTTGCCGACTACTTCAAAGACCAAAGTAAAAATGCCAACTTTGTTGACATCGGCGAAGAAAAACTTTTCGAAGAAACTCCCGTGGAAACAACGGATGAAAATATAAGAGTAAATGTTAAGGTTCAGGACGGATGCAATAATTTTTGCACTTATTGCATTATTCCTTATACCAGAGGAAGAATTAGAAGCAGAAGCATTTCCGAAATCGAAAAAGAAGTTAAGGGCTTGGCAAAAAAAGGATACAAAGAGATTGTTATTAACGGCATAAACTTAAGCTCTTACGGTTTGGACAAGACGGAGACTTCTTCGTCTGACGAAAAGATTTCCTTAATAGAATTGCTTGAGAAATTAAACGAAATCCCGGGCATAGAACGTATCAGAATGAGCTCTTTGGAACCCAGAGTGATTAGTTCTGATTTTGTGGAAAGGCTTAAAAAACTTGAAAAAATATGCCATCATTTTCATCTTTCCATGCAAAGCGGTTGTGACGAAACTTTAAAAAGAATGAATCGTCATTACACATCCGACGAATACTATGAAGCCTGTCTGCGACTTCGCAAGGCTTTTGACGATGCCGCCATTACAACGGATGTAATTGTGGGATTTCCGGGAGAGACGGAAGAAGAATTTGAAAAAAGCTATGATTTTTGCAAAAAAGTAGGATTTGCGGATCTTCATGTATTTAAATATTCCAAGCGAAAAGGTACGAAAGCTGCGGATATGCCGAATCAATTAACGGAAAAACAAAAACATGAGCGTAGTGAGAAGCTTATAAAACTGGGCAAAGAAATGTCCGAAGCTTTCAGAAACAAATTTTTGGGAGAGGAAGTTGAAGTGCTTTTCGAAGAAAAGTGCATATTATCCGGCGAGGAATACTATATCGGTCACACAAGGCAGTATCTCAAGGTCTGTGCAAAGTCCGATGAAAACTTGGTGGGCAAAAACATGAAAGTATTGATAGATAAGCCCCTTGAATCGGAAATACTCCTTGCAAGGATTTAAAAACTGTATTATTATAGAATTAGTCAACAAAAGCAATTTCGGGAGTTTATATTAACAAATGCCGAAATGAAAATGAAATGTGATTTGTCAGCACAGACAGAGCGGGGAGAAAAGTCATGGGCGATAATGAAAGACAGACTCAATTTTTTAAAGTGCCGGATGAAACCAAGGATGTGTCGGAAGTTTTGGAATTGGTTTGCAAAGCGCTTTCAAAAAAAGGATATAATCCTGTTAATCAGATTGTAGGTTATATTATGTCGGGTGACCCTACATATATCACAAGCTTCAATAATGCAAGAAGCATGATAATGAAGGTTGAACGCGATGAGCTTATTGAGGAAGTTCTCACATATTATATCAACAATAAGATGACAGACGAGTAAGAGGTGCCATATGCGTTTGATGGGCCTTGATTTTGGTTCTAAAACAGTCGGGGTGGCTGTTTCTGATTTGCTTGGGATTACAGCCCAGCCTATTGAGATTGTTCGCAGAGACAAAGAAAACCAACTTAGAAAAACTTTACAGCGTATAGAAACACTCATTAAAGAATATGAGATTTCTTTGATTGTGCTGGGTCTTCCAAAAAACATGAACGACACTTCGGGAGATCGAGTAGCAAAAACCATGGAATTTAAAGAGATGTTGGAACGCAGGACCGGTCTTGAAGTTGAGTTGATGGATGAAAGACTTACAACCGTCCAAGCAGAAAGCATAATGTCTTTGAGCGGGGTAAAAAAGAAAGATTTTAAAGAGCATGTGGATGAGTTGGCCGCAGCCATAATTTTGCAGACTTATATGGATGCTAACAGTAAATAATTTTTAAGAAATCGGTAAAATACAATGAATAATGATAACAAAAACAACGATACTAAAGTGGAATTCATTGATGAAAACGGTGAAAAGGTTTCATTCAATGTAATCGAAGAAACAAAAATCAACAATGTTAAATACCTTTTGGTTACGGAAAATTTAGATCCGGCAATCGAAAGTGATGAAGATGAAGAAGTTGCTTACATTTTAAAAGACTTGTCGGAGGATTCCAGCGCAGATGCGGTGTATGAAATGGTTGAAGACGACAAGGAGTTGGATTATATTTCCAAAATATTTGAAGAACTTCTTGATGATGATGTGGAATTAAGTTAGATAATAACACCGATCAAGGAAGCTTGACTAACAAAAAGGCTTGATTTGAGCCGCTTTGGGATATCATGCTGCACCTGATGGTGTGAAAATAAATGTGCGGGAAAACTTTACGGAGGTGCAATTTTAAATTGGATAAGAAAAGTAAATTAAAGATAATTCCTCTTGGCGGGCTCGACCAAATAGGAATGAACATGACTGTCTTTGAATACGAAGATAGTATTATTATTGTGGACTGCGGTTTGTCATTTCCGGATGACGAAATGCTGGGTATCGACCTTGTAGTCCCTGATATTACTTACCTTCAGGCAAACAAAGACAAGATAAAAGGTATGGTTGTTACTCACGGACACGAAGATCACATCGGAGCAATACCATACGTTTTGAAAGAGCTTAATTTCCCTATTTATGCCACAAAGCTTACAATGGGAATTATAGACGGCAAATTAAAAGAACACGATGATATTCCGAAAAATATCAAGAAAAAGATAGTGACCTACGGTCAGTCTATAAATCTTGGTTGTTTCAGAATCGAATTTATAAGAACAAATCACAGTATTGCCGATGCTGCGGCACTTGCGATTTTTACGCCTGTGGGAATAGTTGTTCATACAGGTGACTACAAAATCGATTACACACCGCTTTTCGGCGATCCGATTGATCTTTTAAGATTCGGAGAACTCGGAAAAAAAGGTGTACTTGCACTTCTCGGTGACAGTACAAACGCTCTTCGTCCGGGTTATACCCAAACGGAAAAAATGGTCAGCAAAACCTTCGATACCATTTTTGCCGAAAATGTTAACAGAAGGCTTATTATTGCTACATTCGCATCAAATGTGGACAGAGTGCAGCAAATTATAAATACGGCATACAGATATGGCAGAAAAGTAGTTGTGGAAGGTCGAAGCATGGTTAATATCATTGCTACAGCTTCCGAACTTGGCTATATTACGGTGCCTGAAAATACTTTGATTACAACGGAAACAATGAAGAATTATCCGGATGAAAAGATAGTTCTTATTACAACAGGTAGCCAGGGTGAGTCCATGGCAGCTCTCTCCCGTATGGCAGCATCAATCCACAAAAAAGTAACCATTAAACCGGGAGATGTTGTTATATTCAGTTCAAACCCAATTCCGGGTAATGAAAAGGCTGTAACCAAGGTAATGAACGAACTTGCCATGAAGGGTGCCGAGGTTATTTTCGAGCAGACTCATGTTTCGGGACATGCTTGCCAAGAAGAAATCAAACTTATTTATTCTTTGGTTAAACCTAAGTTTGCTATTCCTGTCCATGGTGAATTCAGACACAGACGTGCTCAAGGGGATCTTGCCATCAGCATGGGTGTTGCCAAAGAAAACGTATTTATGCTTAATTGTGGCGATGTTATAAGCCTTGATGAAAACAGTGCGGCAGTAACAAACAAAGTGCCGTCCGGCGGTGTTTTTGTGGATGGTCTCGGTATCGGAGATGTTGGAAATATCGTTCTTCGCGACAGACAAAATTTGGCGGAAAACGGTATCATCATTGTGGTGCTTACATTGGAAAAAGGTTCAAGTCAGGTTTTGGCGGGACCGGATATCGTAACACGCGGTTTTGTATATGTAAGAGAATCCGAAAATCTTTTGGATGAAGCCGTTTCTGTTGTAAGAGATGCTTTGGAAAGCGAACTCGATCCGGAAAGTGAAGCGGATTGGGGCAAGATTAAGATGATAGTTAAGGATAGCTTGTCTGATTATCTTTGGAAAAAGATGAGAAGAAATCCTGTTATTTTACCGATAATCATGGAAGTTTAGCAGCCCTTGTACTTGAAAAGATTTTATGATATTATTTCATGGTGTAATCTTCCGCGATGAAAATCGTAGGTGAAATGACTTAAAAAGGGAAGTTCTATGGAAAAGAAAAGAAAAAACAGCAAAAATCAAGAAGCTAAAGAGCAGAATAATAAATCTTTATTTGTAAGATTGGGAATAATCGCAGCTTTTGTTGTTGTTGCAATTATAATTTGCACAATGGCATTTAAGCTTGGATATGGATTGTTCCAAAACGATGCCATGGAAGAATCTCCCGGAACCCAAGTGTTTGTCACAATTCCGGAGGATGCTTCAAAATCAGAAGTGGCGGAGCTTCTTAAATATAACGGTCTTATTGACGATGAGAGTATGTTTAAACTCAGATGTATAGTTTACGATGCCAAGTTCAATGCAGGAACTTATACTCTCAATACATCAATGACTACGGAAGAAATATTGGATGAACTCAGATATCCTGTAGTGGAAGAAGAGGAAACAACGACAGCAGCCCCGGCTGAAGGCGAAGGCGAGGAAGCTGCACAAGAATAGGTGTAATTATGATAGTTAACGAAAGAATAGTTGACTATATTTGCTCACTTGAAAAATCAAACAGTAAAATATGTGAAGAAATCGAAGAGTATGCAATCGCTACGCATGTTCCTATCATACGAAAAGAAATGGAAAGTTTTTTGAGAGTAATGTTGACAATCAAAAAACCGAAACGAATTTTGGAGGTAGGAAGTGGCATTGGATACTCTGCTGTTTTAATGAGCGAATATATTTCGGCGGATTCAAGAATCGATACAATTGAAAATTACAAGAAAAGAATTCCTTTGGTAAAAGAAAATATCAAAAAAGCCGCCAAAGAAAATGTCATAAAGCTTTATGAAGGCGATGCAACGGACATTTTAAAAGAGTTAAAGGGTCCTTATGATTTTATTTTCATGGATGCCGCAAAGGCTCAATATATTAACTTCCTTCCGGATATTTTAAGACTATTAAGCCCAAAGGGTGTTTTAATATCCGACAATGTGCTTCAGGAAGGTAGCATTATTGATTCGAAATTTGTGATAGAACGCAGAGATAGGACAATTCACAAAAGGATGAGAGACTATCTTTACGAGCTTAAACATAATGATAAATTGGAAACCACAATTGTACCCATCGGTGATGGTATCACCATGTCGGTAAAAATAGGCGATTGATGGGAAGTGAGAAATATGAGAAAAACAGAATTGTTAGTTCCGGCAAGCAGCTTGGAAGTATTAAAAGTAGCAGTTAAATATGGTGCGGACGCTGTTTATATCGGCGGTGAAGCCTTCGGCCTCAGAGCAAAAGCCAAAAATTTCTCTATGGAAGAGATGAAAGAAGGCATTGATTTTGCTCATGCAAACGGCAAGAAAGTCTATGTGACCGCAAATATCCTTGCCCATAATTACGATCTTGATGGCGTAAGAAAATACTTTAAAGAACTGGGAAAAATCGGCCCCGATGCCCTTATTATTTCCGATCCGGGTGTATTTACCATAGCAAAGGAAATTTTGCCGGATATGGAAATTCATATAAGCACCCAGGCAAACAATACAAACTACGAGACATATAAGTTTTGGTACAGATTGGGCGCAAAACGCGTTGTATCCGCCAGAGAATTGTCATTAAACGAGATTAAGGAAATCCGAGAAAATATTCCGGAAGATATGGAAATCGAGTCTTTTATGCATGGCGCAATGTGCATTTCCTATTCGGGAAGATGTCTGCTCAGCGCCTTTATGGCGGGAAGAGATGCAAACAAGGGCGCTTGTACTCATCCGTGCAGATGGAAATATTATGTGATGGAAGAGTCGAGACCCGGGGAATATATGCCCGTTTATGAAAACGAGAGAGGAACATATATATTCAATTCAAAGGATTTGTGCATGATTGAGCACATTCCCGAAATGATAAATGCGGGAATCGACAGCTTCAAAATTGAAGGCCGTATGAAAACCGCTTTATATGTGGCAACGGTTACCAGAACCTATAGGATGGCCATAGACGACTATTTAAAAGACGAAGAATATTATAAAAGCAGAATCGATTTCTACAAAGAAGAAATCGCAAAATGCACATACAGACAGTACACAACGGGATTTTTCTTCGGAAAACCAAACGAAGAAACACAAATTTATGATTCAAACACATATATCAAAGAATATACCTATCTCGGTATGATTGAAAAAGTTTGCGATGACGGACTTTATATGATCGAGCAACGCAACAAGTTTTCGGTTGGCGATGAAATCGAGATTATGAAGGTGGACGGCAGCAATTTGAATATTAAAGTTGAAGCCATGTATGACGAAGAGATGAATCCTATTGAATCTTGTCCGCATCCTAAGAAAAAAGTGTATCTTAAACTGGATGCCAAGCTTGATTTGTATGATATTTTGAGAGTTAAAGAGAATTAGGATTTTATGTTAATCATTTCTTGACTTTTGCTTCGGCTTGTAAGATAATTTAATTAGAGGAAATGTCTTTTGTTTTTGATGCGAAAGACGAAGTGGCGAGAAATGGATTTTAATGCTGCTAAGGGAGTATTTATATCTTAAAAAGGAGTGAGAGATATGGCAATTACTGCAGGCAATATGGCTAATTTATTCGGTAACAGTCAGGGAACTTCATTATCAAGTTCTATTTCAAATTATAATCTTTTAAAGAGCGGATCTTATTCAAAGATGATGAAGTCTTACTACGCAAATGAAAAGAAGAATGCTTCATCAAAGGCAGATTCCGCTAAGGCATCGGAAGAAAAGAAAGAGCTTCAGATGACATCATCCGATGCAAATTCTTTAAAGACAACACTCAAAGATTTGCTTAAAGAAGATAATTTCGAAAAGAAGGCCGTAAAGAACGAAGACGGCACAACAACAATGAAATATGACATGGATGACCTTTACAAAAAGGCATCGGCATATGTTAAATCATACAATGAAATGCTCGATACGGGAGCCGATTCAACAAACACATCGGTTCTTCGCGGAGTATCATCAATGACAGGCAGAACAAAGGCCAACGAGAAAGTTTTAAACAGCGTCGGAATCAAAATCGGTGCAGACAACAAACTTTCAATCGATGAAGATAAGTTTAAAGACGAAAAAAATATCAACAGTCTTAAAACATTATTCCAAGGCTATGGTTCTTACGGTCAGCAGATGCAGACAAAAGCAACCGCCGTTGAAAATGCGGCATCATCGGCTTTGAAGAAAACACCTACATATACAAATACCGCATCAGCAAGAAATGCAGATGATGTAGGATCTTTATTCGAAGGAATGATGTAAATTCGAATTATAATTACGATTTAAGGAGTGAAGCGGATAGGGTTTTATCCGCTTCAATTTTGTTAAATGTACGAAGGAACAATTTGGGAAAAAATCTGGAAAGTCATTTATCCGGTACTTATCTATTTCTTTATACAGATTTTTGTTAGATTTATCGGCGAAAGCATACTCACATCCGTTTATACCAATTCTTTGCAGGAATACTCGGATTCCAAGGGAATATCGGCTTCCTATGGTTATATGGGAGGCTTAAACGAGTTTATTGACAAATACTCGGTTATTCTAACCATTATATCCCTGCTCATAACCGTTATCGTCGTTTATTTTCTGTATAAAAGAGATGCATCTCTTCGAGTGGATTTGGAAAGACCGAAGGTTAAGCTGGGACCGGTTATTTTGCTTGCTATAGTTATGTCAACCGGATTCAGTCGCCTTTTAAGTCTCATGTTTTCAAGCAAACTCCTTAATACATACGAAGAAGTTGAGCAAAACTTGGTAAGCGGCAATATTGTGCTGGTTATTATAGGCAGCGGTATCTTGGCTCCCATTGTGGAAGAATACATTTTCAGAGGCCTTGTTTATACAAGGTTAAAGCAGTTTATGAGCGTGAATGCGGCTACCATTGTTTGCGCCCTTATGTTCGGGCTCTTTCATATGAATCTGCCGCAAGGCATGTATACGGCTATTTTGGGCCTGGGCCTTTGCTTTGTTTACGAAAAATTCAACACCATCTGGGCACCTATTGTTTTCCATGTTTCGGCTAATGTTTTTTCGATTATTATGACCAAAACGGGCCTTAGCAGACTCCTAAGCGTAAGCATGCTTTCCTATGTCTTGATAATGCTTTTTGAGCTTGCTTTAACAGCGGTATTTTTCTATCTTTTGGTAAGAAAAAATCCCCATAAAAACTCTTAAAAAAGTGGTTGACTTTTCACAAAGTTTTTATTATACTAACAAGGCAGTCAAATTTGTGGGATCTTAGCTCAGCTGGGAGAGCACCTGCCTTACAAGCAGGGGGTCACAGGTTCGAGCCCTGTAGGTCCCACTTATAAATATGGCGAGATGGCTCAACTGGCTAGAGCATCCGGTTCATACCCGGAAGGTTATGAGTTCAAGTCTCATTCTCGCTACTTGAACACTTAAGCAGAGATTAGACTCCTGTTTAGGTGTTTTTCTTTTTGCCCAAAATCCGTATTTGTTTGTAATTTGTGCTATTAAAGGCTATAATTAAAGAAAAAAGGTAATTACAAAATGAGCGATATTTTAAATTTAGACAAAGACGAAGCAAATATACAAAAAATAGTTGATTATATAAAAGCAGGCGCATCGGACAAACAAACAATAGGTGTGGAACTTGAGCATTTTATTGTGGATGATGAATTAAAGCCTGCTTCTTATGATATTCTTAATAATATCTTGCTTTCGGCGGCCAAAGAAGGCGGAAATGTTATTTTTGAAGGCGATAATGCAATCGGTTTGCAAACAACAGACTATGCCATAAGCCTTGAGCCGGCTTGCCAGCTGGAAATAAGCATGAATCCAAGAGAAAAGATATCCGATATTGAGGAAATCTATAATTCTTTTATAAAAGTTTGGGAGCCCATTATCAAGGCTGCGGGTTTTAGGATGATTACAAAGGGAGTACATCCCTTGGTTGAATCCGGGCTTTGCGATCCTCATGATTTCCCTTTGATTCCCAAAAAACGATACGAATATATGGATAAATATTTTGAAAAAAGCGGTAAACACGGTGCTTTTATGATGCGCGCAACGGGGTCAACTCAAGTTTCCATAGATTATATAAACGAGGCGGATGCCATAAGAAAATATCATTTTGCCTGTGTTTTATCACCGATATTGGCCCTTATAAGCCAAAATCAATCCCACAAAGGAATAAGAAAAGAATGGGAGAAAAACCTTTTAAGATGCGCAATTTGGAATGACACGGATAAGGTTAGATGCGGCTATTTTAAAGATTCTTTAAACAGAAGGTATTCCTTTTACGACTACGCAAAGCATATTTACGAAAGTCCTTTGATTGTGGGCTTGGATAAGGAAGGAAAGGCTTTTTATACGGAAAAAAGCGTAAAAGAGCTGCTTATGGATGAAGAAAGAGAATTTAACGAACATATTCTTTCCATGTTTTTTCCCAATGTACGCTTTAAACAATACATCGAAATAAGAATGGCGGATGCCATGCCTAAAGATAAAATGCTTGGATATGCGGCTTTGATTAAAGGACTTTTTTACAGCGAAAAGACACTTTGCCGTTTAAGAAAAGAGTTTTCCGCCGTTCGAAACGAAAAGGATATATACGAGGCAGAAGAAGCCATAATGAAAGAGGGCTACGATGCTCATATTTACGGAAGGCTCGGAAAAGCAAAAAAATGCAAAGACTTTGTTGATATGATTTTTGAGGAAGCAGAGTCAAATTTATCAGCCGAAGAGCAACAATATTTGGAGGCTTTAAAGCCTTTTTAGGCTATAGCGTTATTTGAAATTAATTCATTGAAGAAAATCTTAATTAGTGTTAGAATTACTTATATATAAGCTATTATGGCGAACTGCATGTCGGAGGCGGTAGCAAAGAGGTGTTAAATGAGAGTCGGTATAGGCTATGATGTTCATGCATTTGCAAAAGACCGCGATTTAATCATGGGCGGTGAAAAAATTGAATATGAGTTGGGACTATTGGGCCACTCAGATGCTGATGTTTTGCTGCATGCGATTATGGATGCTCTCTTGGGAGCCGCAGCACTTGGAGATATCGGCAAACATTTTCCCGATACGGATGAAAAATATAAGGGGATTTCCAGTATCGAGCTTTTAAAAGCTGTGGGAAAATTGCTTAAAGAGAACGGATATTTTATCGAAAATATTGATTCGATTATTGTGGCACAGGCACCAAAAATGGCTCCTCACATAGACCAAATGAGGGCTAATATAGCAAAGGCTTTGGAACTGGATTTAAATAAAATCAGCGTCAAAGCCACAACGGAAGAACATCTTGGTTTTACCGGAAGAAAAGAGGGTATAGCGGCACATGCGATTTGCATGTTGAATAGTTAAATACTGGGGGTATAAATATGGTTAGGTATTTGGAAAAAGACGAATTTGATAAAGTTATTGAATTGGTTAAAATAGGGGCGTACGCTACAGAGGATTTTGCAAAGTTTTATCTTGAAAACAGAGCAATTCACAATATTGTTTTCGTTGATGAAGAAGACGGCGAATTGGTAGCTATTTTGCAGGCTGTTCCGAAAAAGTTTAACTTTAGCGGTAAAGAAATAGATGTGGCATATATTTATGCCATCGCAACTTTGGAAGAACACAGAAAACAAGGGCATATGGATCATCTCTTTTCCTTTGCTCTTGAGGAATTATACAAAAAGAATTTTGCATTTGCCTTTCTTTTTACAGAGGGCTATGAACATTTCGAAAGATTCGGATTCAGCCCTTACAGAGATATACTTTGCGGAAAATACACGCCGCAGGAAACCAACGATACATTGTTTTTACGTCCGGCAAAGCCTATGGATGAGGATGAACTTGCATCCTACAGCCGCGCATGCCTTGATAAAAACAAACGTGTTTATGCCATGAGAGACAGTGATTACTTCTTTGATATGATTAAACTTGTAAGATTCCAAGGCGGCGAGATTGAAAAACTTGTGGATACCGCCGGAAATATGATGGCTTTTTGTTGCTGTATGTTTGAAGACGGAAAAGTTACTGTTTCCGAAATTACCAGCAAATACGGCTATGAAAAGCAATTGTTCAATTTGGTTTGTCAAAAATACGGAGTTGACGAACTGGAAATCCTTGCAGATGAGAAAAGTAAATTGTATAATATGCCATGGATTGACAAGTCGACATTTTCAAAGAAAGCCTGCTCAATGTTCAGGCCTATTAACATGTTTGAACTTGCCAAGATAACAAGATTGCCGCAGGATGCTAAATTTGTGGCAAACATTGTGGATAAAACCATAAAAGAAAATAATATGACTGTAGAATTTTGTGCAGATGAAGATGGATTCGGCAAAATTACCGTTCTTGATAGCAAAGTCGACAAGGACCTGGATGTAAGCGTAATCGGTTCTCATGCAATCGATATGCAAAGCGAAATCGGCATTACACTTGATAACGGTGATTTGATATGGTTACAGGAAATAATCGGATAAAGTTTAGATTTAAAACCGTATATCTCATTCGTCTGTATCGCAAGGAAATAAAATTCCTTGCGATTGTCATGTAATTTATTGAAAACTTAAGGTTTTGAGTAATTAAAAAGAATTGGAAGAGAGAGTCATGGGATACTTTGAAGAATTAAATGAAATGTTTGAGGTTATAAAGGAACGAGATCCTGCCATTAAATCAAAGAGAGAAGTTCTTTTATATCCATGCTTCAGAGCTATTAGAAAATACAGAAAGGCGCATGAATACTATCTTAAAGGCGATTATTACAAAGCCAGAAAGATTTCGCAAAAAGCGGCAGCCAAAACCGGCATAGAGATTCATCCGGGTGCAACCATAGGTAAGGGTCTTTTTATTGACCACGGACACGGCGTTGTTATCGGTGAAACAACAATAATCGGCGACAATGTTACTCTTTATCAGGGAGTTACCCTTGGCGGTACCGGTAAGGAACAGGGCAAGCGTCACCCGACATTGGAAGACAATGTTATGGTTAGTGCCGGTGCAAAGGTTTTGGGTTCCATAACAATAGGCGCCAACTCAAAAGTAGGTGCGGGCTCCGTTGTCTTAAACGATGTTCCGCCAAACTCCACAGTTGTGGGTGTTCCGGGAAAAGTTGTCAAAACAAACGAAGAAAGACTCGATTGCATCAAGCTTCAAAGAAGTGAAATGGATCAGATTCATCTTCCGGATCCCGTTGAGCTTGAAATATGCGAATTGAAACAGCAGGTTGAAGATTTGAAAAAAGTGGTAGAGGCTTTAAAAGGCGATAAATAGTAGTTGGCTTTTGCCATTGTAAATAGACTAAGAAAAGAGATAAATATGAAGATTTATAACACATTAACCAGAAGAAAAGAAGAATTTGTTCCTATAGAAGAGGGAAAGGTAAGAATGTATGTCTGCGGACCTACGGTTTACAACTATATTCATATAGGTAATGCCCGTCCGATGATTGTTTTCGATACTGCCCGCCGCTATATGGAATACAAAGGCTATAAAGTTAACTATGTTTCAAATTTTACGGATGTTGACGATAAGATAATAAAAAAAGCCAACGAAGAAGGTGTAACAAGCGAAGAGATTTCAAATCGTTATATCGAAGAATGCAAAAAGGATATGGACGGCATGAACATCAAGCCTGCCACATACAATCCTTTGGCAACCAAAGAAATAGACGGTATGCTTGATATGATAAAAGTCCTTATTGAAAAAGGCTACGCATACGAAAAAAACGGCACGGTTTATTACAGAACCGCAAAGTTTAAAGATTACGGCAAGCTTTCAAAGAAGAATATGGACGAGCTTCAGGCCGGACACAGAAGCATTTTGGTTACCGGCGATGACGAAAAAGAAGATCCGATGGATTTCGTTCTTTGGAAACCGAAAAAAGAAGGGGAACCTTTCTGGCCATCGGATTATTCCGACGGACGTCCGGGTTGGCATATCGAATGTTCTGTAATGGCTAAGAAATATCTCGGTGACGAAATAGATATTCATGCCGGCGGTGAGGACCTTATTTTCCCTCATCACGAAAACGAAATAGCTCAAAGCGAAGCCGCAAACGGAGTTCAATTTTCAAAATATTGGATGCACAACGCCTTTTTGAATATTGACAATCACAAGATGTCAAAGTCTCTGGGCAATTTTAAAACAGTCAGAGAAATAAGCGAAAAATACGATCTTCAGGTTTTGAGATTTTTCATGCTCAGCGCACATTACAGAAGTCCTCTTAACTTCAGCGCCGATTTAATGGAAAGCTCAAAAGCCGGACTTGCAAGAATCATAACAGCGGTTGATAATTTAAATCATCTTTTGGAAAATGCAAAAGAGGATGAGTTCAAAGTCGGTGAAGATGCGGACTTCGCAAAAGCATATGTGGCAAAATTCGAAGAAGCAATGGATGATGATTTCAATACGGCAGATGCAATATCCGCAGTATTTGAACTTGTAAAATATGTAAATTCAAATGCAAACGAGAACAGTTCAAAAGCATTTTTGAACGCCGCAAAAGAAGAAATTTCAAAACTTTGCGATATTCTCGGAATAATCGTTACAAAAGAAGCTGAAATTCTTGATGAAGAAATAGACAATCTTATTAAGGAAAGACAGCAGGCAAGAAAAGATAAAAACTTTGCCAGAGCCGATGAAATCAGAGATTTGCTCGCAGACAAAGGTATTATCTTGGAAGATACACGTGAAGGAGTAAAATGGCACAGAAAGTAGATATTTACGCCTTAATCAGCGAAAAACTGGGATGTGAACATAAAAATCCCGAGGATTTGTCTTCACTTGCCCTTGCTTTTATAGGTGATGCGGTTTACGAGCTTGTCCTCAGAAGTAAGGTAATAAGCGACTTTAATCGTTCCGTAAAAGAGCTTAATTATTTTGGAAGCGCTCTTGCGAAAGCGCCTACTCAAAGCGAAATTATCAAAAAGCTTATTGAGGAAGAAATGCTGAGCGAAACGGAGCTTGCAATATTCAAAAGAGGAAGAAACGCAAAATCCAACACATCCGCAAAAAACGCCACAATCGGAGAGTACAGGGATGCAACGGGTTTTGAGGCTTTAATCGGTCATTTGTATTTGGAAGGCAATACAGACAGGATTATAGAGCTGTCCGACTACGGATTTAACTTTGTTATTGCCAAACACGGCAATCCAAAAGATATAAAGAAATAAGGAGTAATAATGGATAACGACTATAAACAAGATGAACTTGTTGTTGAGGGGCGAAATGCCGTTGCGGAAAGTTTTAAGGCCGGAAAAACGGTTGACAAACTTTTTATTTTGGAAGGTTGCAAAGACGGCCCTCTTAATTCAATCATAAGACAGGCTAAAAAGAGGGGAACGGTTATTAATTTTGTTCCCAGAGAAAAGCTTGATCAGATTTCCAAAACCGGTAAACATCAAGGTGTAATAGCTATTCTTGCGGCCTTTGATTATGCCGAATTGGATGATGTTCTTGCAAAAGCCAAAGAAAAGGGCGAAGATCCTTTTATATTCATTTTGGACAATATTGAAGATCCCCACAATTTGGGTGCAATTATTCGTACCGCAAATCTTTGCGGGGCTCACGGCGTTGTTATTCCGAAAAGACGCGCAACGGGCCTTACAGCCACTGTGGCAAAGGCTTCCGCCGGTGCGATTTATCATACTCCGGTAGTTAAGGTTACAAATATTTCCGCAACCATCGAAGAACTTAAAAACAAAGGTCTTTGGTTTGTTTGCGCTGATATGGATGGCGAAAGCATGTATAAGCTTGATATGAAAGGCCCTATTGCTTTGGTAATCGGCAATGAAGGTAGCGGTGTTTCAAGACTTGTTAAGGAAAAGTGCGATTTTATCGCATCTATTCCAATCAAAGGCGATATTGATTCTTTGAATGCTTCCGTTGCTTGCGGCGTTTTGGCATTTGAGATTGTAAGACAGAGAATGCAGGCATAAAATTTTTCTGTAATTTGCCATTTATTTCGTCGGAAATAATTGACAATAGCTAAAAATTTAGTTATATTTTTATAGATTGCTCTTGTAGCTCAGGGGTAGAGCGTTGCATTGGTAATGCAAAGGCCACGGGTTCAAATCCCGTCAGGAGCTTAAATAATTGCCTATCAGGCGGCACTTCATATATTGAGGTGCCGCCTTTTTTATACCCATTGTCATTTTGACTAATTTTTGGAAACTATTTTTGTGCACTTGTTTTATTGTTAGGTAAATATTGCTATGTTAAAATAAAGGAAACTAACATAAAGAATATAGTTTCCTTATGAATTTGTTAACAATGTATTTATTATATGAAAGGACGTGCACGACTAATGAGACCAAGAAAAGACGAAAATGTTGTAAGACAGCAGATTGTTGATGAGGCATCAAAATTATTTAAGGTTAAAGGCCTTAAATTTTCAATGGATGAACTTTCACACAATCTTTCAATCAGCAAGAAAACCATTTATATGATTTTCAATGACAAAAAAGATATGTTTAATTACATTCTTAATAATATCTTTAACAGCATTGAAGAAGAAAAAGCAAAGATTTTAAAAGACAAATCTTTGGATACGGTTGAAAAGCTTAAAAAAACTTTGGGCGCTATGCCTGAGCAGTACAAGAATTTCAATTTCGAGAAATTATATCTTCTTAAATCCAAATATCCGACAGTTTACGAAAACGTTGAAAAACGCCTTGAATCCGGCTGGGAGGATGTACTCAAACTTATGGAAAAAGGCGTAAAAGAAAAGAAAATAAAGAAGACAAATCTTGTTCTTCTTAAATTTATATACACATCGGTTATTGAAACATTCTTCCAAAAGAATACTCTTGTGAAATACGACATTCCATACGATTATGCGTTAAGTGAAGTTGTTTCCATAATTATGGATGGTATTGTTGCCTAAAATGTTTTAGAAAGAGGGGAGAAAATTGGACAGATCTTCAGTGATCTTTGGAAACAAGATGCCTGCAAAAGTTGTGAAAAAGGCAGAAAAATCCAAAAAGAAATGGATAAAGAAATTCGGTGATGATTCGGCAAGGAATTATTCCGTTGAAATTACCGAAAATCCGCAAATCGGAAATGAGCTGGGTGTCAAAAACATCCGCATAGCAGACAAGGAAGACGGACTTAATACTGCCGAGTTTGATAGGCAAAAGGGCATTATTGTGGGAAATATCAGAATGGGATTCGGTCATTACCGCATTTCAATGGCCATTGCTTCCGCGGCTCATCACCTTGGTTATACGCCTTATTGGATGGATCTTAATTCTTTTCCGACTACGACATGTACCAAGTTAATCGGTGCTCAAAATGAGCTCTATTCAAAGGGCTCCAGACTTTCTCAAAAAAGCAAGCTTTTTAACAAGCTTGTTTGGGAACCGCTTAATTACGAAGGATTTAAAAAGCTTTCATACAATGCTGCGGATCAAAAGAATGCGGAACTTATGTCAACCGTATATAAAAACATTCCAAAGGATATTCCTGTGGTTGCCACTCATGTTTGGCCTGCCCAGGCAGCTATTCACGCAGGCATGGAAAATGTTGTAAATGCCATTCCGGATAACTGGCCTATGGCTCTTCACTATTCGGAAGGCAGTATTCATACGGTTCAGACCCATTATGCATATAACGGTTACAGAAGACTTGATGATATGGTTAAGGGCGAGGTTTTAAATCCTATGCCGGAAGATTCTCTTATTTACACGGGCCATTACATCGATCACGAGCTTGTTTCCAATATTGAAGCAGACTGCGATGCGAGAATCAGAAGAAGAAAGAACAAAAAACCTATCAGATTCTTGCTTACAATCGGCGGTGCGGGCGCTCAAAAAGAGATTTTCATCGAGATTATCAAACATCTTATTAAGCTTGTTAACGATGGTCAGGCCACGCTTTTTGTAAATGTGGGTGATTATCGCAATGTGTGGGAAGAAATCGTTGCGGATATGTTTAATCTTCGAAGCGTTGCAACAGAGCATTTCGACAATTGGGAAGAGACGAAGAAATTCGCTGAAGAAGCACTTAACAATGACGATTTAACGGGCTTTCACGTATTCTGCCATAAGGATATTTTTGAAGCGGTATACGCAACAAACCTTCTTATGAGAGCCTGTGATGTGCTTGTTACAAAACCGAGTGAACTTGCTTTTTATCCGGTTCCGAAACTTTTCATTAAAAGAGTCGGCGGACATGAGATGTGGGGTGCGATTCATTCGGCGGAAATAGGAGATGGCACAACAGAATGTGACACAATTCCGAAAACAAAGAAAATGCTTGATTTGTTCTTAAAAGAGGAAAACCTGCTTATAAATATGTGCGAGAATATCAAGCAAAATAAGGCTGTCGGCATTTATGACGGCGCATATAAAGTGGTAGAGTTAGCGTTTAATAATCGCAAAGAATAGGAGGAAAATATGAAACTTTCAGTAAAAGAAAAGGCATCATACGGTCTCGGTGCCGTAGGTAAAGATATGGTATATATGCTTACTGCCAGCTATATACTTTACTATTTCCAGGACATTTTGGGAATCAACGGCGTTATCGTCGGTGTAATTCTTATGGCAGCACGTATCTTTGATGCGTTCAACGATCCTTTGATGGGTATTGTTGTTGCAAAAACAAAGACAAGATGGGGCAAGTTCAGACCTTGGCTTTTTATCGGTACTTTAACCAATGCGGTTGTATTGTTCCTTATGTTTGCAGCACCTCCTGCACTTGACGGAGCGGGACTTATAGCATATGCGGCAATTGCTTACATCCTTTGGGGTGTAACATATACAATGATGGATATTCCTTTCTGGTCAATGATTCCTGCATTCACACAGGGCGGAAAGGACAGAGAACATTTATCGACTCTTGGCAGAACATGTGCCGGCGTAGGCAGCGCAATCATAACAATCATTACGGTTATGAGCGTTGCGGCTTTGGGACAGGGTAATGAAAGAGAAGGTTTTAAATGGTTCGCACTCATTGTAGCCATAATTTTCTTTGTATTCATTCTTATTACATGTTTCAATATAAAAGAAAAATCAACTGTAGAGATGGAAGCACCTACCGTTAAACAGATGTTTAAATCTCTTATTCAAAACGATCAGGCAATGACTGTTGTTATTGCAATTATTCTTATTAACTGCTCGATTTATATCACATCAAACCTTGTAATCTACTTCTTTAAGTACGATTTCGGCGGTGCAGGTTGGCAGGGTGACTATACTTTGTTTAATACCTTCGGCGGCGCCATACAGATATTGTCGATGATGATTTTATTCCCGATTTTAAGGAAATTCATGAGCACCACAAAAGTATTTTATACAAGCTTCGCAATGGCAATTCTTGGATATGCAAGTCTTATAATCATTGCATTTTGTACAAATATGTCAAATGTATTTATACTTTTCATTCCGGGATTCTTCATATTTGCGGCAAACGGAATGCTTTCGGTTCTTACAACCGTATTCCTTGCAAACACCGTAGATTACGGCGAACTTAAAAATAACAGACGTGACGAAAGCGTTATTTTCTCAATGCAGACATTTGTTGTTAAGCTTGCCAGCGGTATTGCTGCATTAATCGCAGCCGTATGCCTTTCGGTATTTAACATCAGCGAAGATACCGAAGCCGTTGCAAATGTTGCGGGTTCATCGGTAATCGGACTTCGTCTTACAATGACAATTATTCCTATTATAGGTTTGTTGATTGCGATTTTGGTATTTAAGAAGAAATTCATCTTAACAGATGAAAAGGTAGCTGAGATTTCCGAACAAATCGGCAGAAACAAATAAGGAGACGTTAAATGATTCGTGTAAATAACAATCTTTTTGAGTTGCACACATTAAATACATCATATCTTTTCAGGCTTACAAAAACAGGTCATCTTGAACATTTGCATTACAACAAACGTATTGCATTAGATGACAATGATGATGCTTTGTGGGAAAAACATGCATTTGTGGGTGGAAATCAGTGTTCTTACAATAAGGACAATTTGAATATTTCCATGGATGAGATGCGACTGGAATGCTCAAGCACCGGAAAAGGCGATTATCGCGAGCCTTTTGTGGAAGTTGTTTATCCAAACGGTAGCAGGACTTCGGATTTTGTTTTCGAATCCTACGAGATTTTGGAAACAAATCCCGCATTTAAGACTCTTCCGGGATCTTACAACGAAGCTAAGCCTGAGCATCTTAAAATAGTCTTAAAAGAAAAATACTATGATGTTAAGCTTATTCTTCATTACTTTGTTTATGAAGAATGCGATGTTATTACACGAAGCAGCGAAATCATCAACAACATGGATGAAGAAATAAGAGTTGAACGTCTTATGAGCGCCATGATTGATTATGATGATAAAGAGTTTGGCATTACAACTTTTAACGGATCCTGGGCAAACGAAATGAACAGGCACGAAGTGAATATAAGCGCCGGAAAGTTTGTTAATTCTTCCGTAAACGGAACATCTTCCAACAGAGCAAACCCGTTTGTTATGCTTTCCAGAAAAAGATGCAATCAGGGGCATGGAGGCTGCTATGGTTTCAATCTTATCTATAGCGGCAATCATGCGGAAATTGCGGAAGTATCCATAAGAGAAAAGCTCAGATTTGTGTCGGGTATAAACCCGCAGGGTTTTTCATATATTTTATCAAAAGGCGACTGCCTTGAGGCGCCGGAGGCGGTAATGACTTATTCGTCATCCGGTTATAACAGATTAAGTCATAATATGCATGACTTTGTGAGAAATCACATTGTAAGGGGTAAATGGAAAAATAAGGTTCGTCCGGTTTTGTTAAACAGTTGGGAAGCATCATATTTCAACATTTCGGAGCATAGCTTGCTTAAACTTGCAAAAGAAGGCAAAAATGTGGGAATAGAGATGTTTGTCATGGACGACGGCTGGTTCGGAGAAAGAAACGACGACAGCTCATCACTTGGAGATTGGGATGTAAACCTAAAAAAACTTCCCGGCGGTATCAAAGGCATAAGCGAGAAAATCAACAATCTTGGCTTGGATTTCGGCCTTTGGGTTGAGCCGGAAATGGTAAATCAAAAGAGCAATCTTTACAATGAACATCCCGAATGGGTGATGGAAATTCCGGGACGTGACCAAAGCGAGGGAAGAAATCAGCGAATTTTAGACCTTTGCAATCCTGCGGTTCAGGAGTTTTTGATAGAAAAAATGACGGAAGTATTTTCATCCGGAAATGTTTCCTATGTCAAATGGGATATGAATCGCAATTTCAGCGATGTATATTCAAAATATTTGGGAAAAGACAATCAAGGAGAGGTGGCTCACCGCTATATTATTGGTTTGTATAATGTGATGAGCGAGCTTGTGAGCCGCTTCCCGGATATCTTGTTTGAAGGTTGTGCCTCCGGAGGAAATCGTTTCGACCTTGGAATACTTTGCTATTTCCCTCAGATTTGGGCCAGCGATAATACGGATGCTTTGTGCAGAACAAAAATCCAAGAAGGCTATTCTTACGGATATCCTCTTTCGACAATTTCGGCACATGTGTCATCTCATAAAAATCATCAGACCTTAAGAGATACACCTATTGAGAGCCGCTTTAATGTGGCATCATTTGGGGTACTGGGTTACGAGTGCAATCTTTGTGATATGAGTAAAGAAGACCTTGAAGCCATTAAAGCCCAAACAGAGCATTATAAAAAATGGCGTGAAACAATTCTTTTCGGTGATTTTTACAGACGTGAAGAAAACGATAACAAGATAACCTGGTCTGTTACATCAAAAGATAAGACAAAATCCATGGGAATTATTTTCCAAAAACTGGTTAATCCGGGTCAAACAAGCGAAAAATTCAAGGCAAGCGGACTTGCCGGAGACAAACTCTATCATTTTTACAACAGAAAAATGAAGATAAATGTCAAAGAATTCGGAGAGCTTATAAATACAATGGCGCCGATTCATGTCAGACAAGATTCATTGCTTCACAATATTATTGCCAAGTTTGTCAAATTAGACGGCGAAACGGAAGACTATATCGTAAACGGAGCAACTCTTTGCAGCAACGGAATTCACCTTAAACAGGGATTCGGTGCAACGGGATTCAGCGATGAGGTTCGCCTTTATCAGGATTTTGGGTCCAGAATCTATATGATGGAAGAAATAAGCGAAGACGATGCAAAAGCTTATAAAGATAAGATAAGGGAAAAAAAGGAAGAAAAAATTGAAAATAGAGAATAATGCATTTTATATTGACGGAAAAAAGATTAATATTTACTCCGGTGCAATTCATTATTTCAGATCCATGCCGGACAGATGGGAAGATCTTTTACTGAAACTTAAAGCAGCGGGCCTTAATACGGTTGAAACATACGTTGCTTGGAACTTGCACGAAGGAAAAGAAGGTGAGTTCGATTTTAGTGGAAGGTGTGATGTTAAGCGCTTTTTGGAGACGGCAAGAAAGCTGGGTCTTTATGTTATTTTCAGGCCCGGTCCTTTTATCTGCGCCGAATGGGACATGGGTGGTCTTCCACCATGGCTTTTAAAAGACAGAAATATGAAAATTCGTTGCAGTTACAAGCCTTATCTTGACTACGTGGAAAGATACATGCGCAGACTTTTTGATGAAATAAGGCCGGAGCTTTCCACAAACGGCGGAAATATAATAGCCGTGCAGATTGAAAACGAATACGGTCACTACGGTTCCGATAAGGAATATATGGCATGGCTTAAAGACCTATATATAGAGCTTGGATGCGAAAAAGAGCTTTTGTTTACATCCGATGATAAAAGCCTTGTGGCATTAAAAGCCGGAATGCTTGAAGGCGTTTATGAGACACTGAATTTCGGAAGCGGTGCAGCAACAGCCTTTGATTCTTTAAAGGGAATCCAGGATGATGCGCCGAAAATGTGTATGGAATTTTGGTGCGGCTGGTTTGACTACTGGGGCGGAAAACAACATACACGCGATGCAAAAAAAGTAATGGAAGAAATTAGAAGCTTCTTGGACATGGGGGCAAGCTTCAATTTTTATATGTTTCACGGCGGAACAAATTTTGGCTTTTACTCAGGCGCAAACAGCGTTGTCAAATATCATCCCGTAACCACATCTTACGATTATAATGCGGTCTTGACCGAGGCGGGGGATTATACTCCTTTGTATCACGCTCTCAGAAAAGAGATGATATCAAGGGGTCTGGCAGAAGAAATGCCCCTTCCGCCGGCACCGACCTATGTAAGTTTGGGTGAAGTGCAGTTAACGCAATATGCGTCCCTTTTCGATCAGCTGGATAATGCTGCCGAAAAGATTGAATCGAAATATGTGGAAAGCATGGAACACTTTGGACAAAATAACGGATATATCCACTATAGAGCAAGAGTTACTGCAGACAGAGGCAAGACCATGATTATGATCGGAGACCTTCATGAATATGCTGATGTCTACGTTAACGGTGTCTTTAAAAAACATCTTTACAGTCGCAAAAAGAATCTTTTTTACAGACTTTCCGGCTACCACGGCGTTTACTTAAAGGAAGTAAAAGAAGGAGATATAATCGACATTTTTGTTGATGCCATGGGCCATGTAAATTTCGGTGCCCATATTACGGACAGAAAAGGTATCTCGGACCTTAGGATCTTAAGCGTTCCTCAGTCCAGATCTTTTATGAACATAGAGATTCATTGCCTGGATATGGAAGACCTGTCAAAAATTTGTTATGACAGCGTTCCGAAAAAATGTCCCGCATTTTTAAAGGGCAGCTTTAAGGCGGACAAAAAAGGCGAATGTTATCTCGATATGAGAGGCTTTACAAAAGGCTTTGTAAAGATTAACGGTTTCAATATCGGCAGATATTGGAATAAAGGGCCGCAGCTTGCCCTTTATATTCCGTCAAGCCTTTTAAAAGATGAAAACGAAATAATTATTTTTGAAGAAAAGGCTTACAAGCAGGCAAAAGTCACAATAACAGACAGACCTGTTTGGAAATAAGTATATATAGTTGTCAGATTGTTTACAAATTATTAAAGGAAAAGTCATACATTTATCTGCGCTTATGGTATAATGTTTTATAAGATAGGGGAAAGTGCATTTTCATCTCTCTAACCGTATTTAAAAACAATACGGAAGTTAGGTAAAAAGGGGGGAAAACCATGGACGCACAAAAGAAAAAAATTCTTGTTGTAGACGATAAAGAAATAAACAGAGTTGTACTTGAGGGGATTTTTCAGGAAGACTACAACATTGTTTCGGCTGAAAACGGAAAAGAGGCCTTGGCAATAATCGAAAGACAAAGTCATGACTTGGAAGCCGTGCTTTTGGATGTTTTTATGCCGGTAATGGATGGATTTGAAGTTTTGGAATACATGAAGGACGAAGGTTTGGATGGGGAAATCCCGGTTATCTTAATAACGGCGGAAGACTCCGCGGACATAGATGATAGGGCTTATCAATACAATGTGGCCGATATTGTCAGAAAACCTTTTGTTCCTCGTATTGTAAGGCGTAGAGTTTACAATGTTATCGCTCTTTACAGCAATACAAGAAAACTTGAAAAGTTGGTTAAAAAACAGGCGAGAGAACTGGAAAGAATAAATGCCGATTACAACATTGAAAGGATGGAGCTTGAAAAGGCCAAATCCGATGTAATCGACGCCATGTGCGACCTTATAGAACGCAGGAATAAAGAGCCTTACGGACATGTTAAAAGAGTTAAAGAATACACAAGAATTTTGGCAAGCGAGTTGGCAAAAAGCTTTCCGGAATATGATTTAACAGATGATGATATCAGATATATAACGGATGCATCCGTTTTTCACGACTTGGGGAAAATCGCAATTCCCGAGACTATCGTTTGCAAACCTAATGCGCTCACGGCCGAAGAGTTCGAAGAAAGCAAGATGCATACAATCAAAGGCTGCGAGATTTTGGAAACTTTTAATTTTATAAAGAACAGAGAATTTTATCGTTACAGCAAAGAAATTTGCAGATCTCATCATGAAAAATGGGATGGAAAAGGCTATCCTGACGCCTTGGTGGGTGATGAAATTCCGATTTCGGCACAAATCGTATCTCTTGCGGATACATATGATGCCATGACGGTAAAGCGAGGGTTT
>JAEEGL011465725.1_pt1 | contig 45212 bp, 53 predicted proteins | sample 9134231 | NCBI WGS metagenome assembly JAEEGL01 (sample SAMN16246548, study PRJNA631951) | gut metagenome | biome: gut microbiome; feature: rumen; material: fiber-attached | host: Bos | place: Iran: Karaj | collected 2018-10 | reverse complement strand
TTTAGTGTTATAATATCATGAGCAGTCTCAACATCATATCCCCAGGAAACAATTAAATCATTTTCTTCATAAGCATCAAAGCAATCAACAATACCAGAATTACTATCAAACATCATAAAGACATGATTACCATTGAATTGCCTAGTATCAATATCTTCTTTTGACTGCTTACTTTCTATAAGTACATCTATTAAGTTTTTCATATCTTTATATCATTTATTTAATTCTTGATATAATATATTATAAACGTCCAACAATAATATATCCGCAATCATTACCAGCATGATTTTTACCTATTTGATATTTAAAACATTCATTTTCTTTTAAATTATTAGCTTTTTCTAATACATCTTTAACTTTATCTTCGGTTTTACTAAAAAAAGAATGTTCTTTAATATCTTTTTCAAAATCCTTTATATCTTTACAAAATAACGGATATGATGCATATTTAGTTATTTGAATCCAATAATATTTAATTTCATCAAAAGATAAAGACATAATATCTTCATTAAGTAAATATTCATTTAAGTTTTTCATATCTTAATATTATATAATTTTCCATTGAGTTTCAGAAACTGTAGTGATTCTCATATTATCAAGCCCTTGCTTAAGATAAAGTTCAAGAATTTTCTGTAGTTCTGTATTGTTATTAGCATAAAAAGGAACAGGATATTTAAGTGTCTTTATACTTCCATCTTCCTGTTCTACTTCCTCTGCAAATTTTACTATAAACACTTTACATGTAGGCTGATATTCTGTATTTCCTGTAGGCTTAAGATTTTTCATTAAACATACGTCTTCTACTTCACACTCTCCATTAAAATGATTCATAACAGCATACCCAGCTTCTGCAAAGTTTGTCTGATCAGAAAGGTAATACTCTGTTACTGTCTTGTCTTTACCCTTAGGAGTAACTATATTTCTAGTTATCTTTACTCTATACCACATAGTTCTTATAAATTAATATAAAATTGAACCCAGTTATCTTTATCGTCTTTTACTTTTTTGATAAACTCTTGAATTTTGTCTAAAGCATTAATTATTGCTTCATAGAATTTAGGGGTATCTAAAGAACAATAAGGATCATCTGTATAAGCACATACCCCAATCTTACCAACCCATAATTTCCAAGTACCATCTTCATAACCTAATAAGAAATCAATCTTTATACCGTCCTTCTTATTAATATACTTGTATTCTATTTTTTGATAAGGTTCATTGTCTTCAAGCCAAGTAACTTTATTATCTGGACTTTTCCAAATAGTAAATTTTATATCACTTCGCTCTTTGATGTTTTCATCATTTTCTTTGGTATCTTCTTCTTCAAATATATAAAAATCAAGGTTTTTCATATAAAGCAAAATATATAATGATATATTAATAATAAAATATATTATATATCAAATGATAATGGTTGAGCATAATATTTTTTAACATCATACATCTCACCATCTTTTAATGCATTTATATTTCGTATGTGATTTTTATATACTTCACGGGCCTCATTAGAATAAATTTCAAGCATACATATAATTGATTCTGCTTTATCAATATTAAGCACTATATCAGTATTATTCAATTCTATACTAATATTATTTATATATAACTTTCTAGAAGCCTGTATTTTATTTAAGATCTTTGTCCTTTCAGAATCATTTAACCAACCAGAAATACCATTTATTGTAATTTTCTTTACTGCACTTGACTTATAATATATTTCTGCATCTTCTTTAAGCAGCTCTTTATCATATTTATTATAAGAATCATTTGCAACCCATATCTCTCTTATACTAGCAGTTGGGTGCTTCTTCATATATTCTATCTGTTTATTGTTTAATTTTACAAACTTACCATTAAGATAGTCTTCCCAAGAATTACCTATGCGCCCAACATATGCATCAATATAAGCCAGGTTATCATCTGTCTTAAAGTATTTCTTTTTAAGGTTGATTTTAATATAAATATTCATATATATTAATATAGTAAATGCACTAAGCAAATTTAATCACTTAGTGCATTTACAATATATGATTTGTTAAATACTAAACTGCAGCAGCTATAGCAGCATCAATATCATCATTGCTCATGTATGATACATACTTCTTAGTAGCAGTGATAACACCATTAGTATCTTGTGAAAGAGTATCAATGAAAGTTATAGCATATCCACTTGCAGTAGGATCAGAGACTGCGGTTTGGATAGTCTTATAAACACCTTCATAACCTAATAATTTCCAAGTAGCACCATCAGAAGCATATTCAGCAGTACCAAGAGTGTATACATAACCAATATTAGAAGAACCAGCAACTACAGATTGACCGTCAACGGTAAGTGTAGTACCATCTTGAGAAATAGCAGTAGCAGTACCAGCAAAATGGAATGCACCAGCTACACCAAGGTCACTTGCAGTAATGTTAATAGTATTATTAGCATCAGGGGTCTTTGTAGTGCCATTTGTCTGGATAGTAGGAGCTGACTTAGCATAGATAACTTCATTGCTATCAATAACAATAGCAGTATAAGTAGTAGTATCAGAAATATTATCACCAATCTTAACAGCACCGCGAGCAGTTGTAGATGCCACAGGGACAGTACTTGAAGAAACAACTGCATCAACCTTACCAGTAGAAGCATTATAACTCAAATTATCACCAAGGACAAGTACACCGGCAGTAGAATCGGTTGCTAAAGCAATATTAGCTTCTTTATTAGAGACTACAGAAACACCATTTACTTTGACGTCACTAACCTTGCCATCTAATGCAGTATATTCAGTATTTGTAAGTATCTTATTGGTGGTACCAGTAGTAACATAATCCGCGTTTAATGGATTATTTCCATCAATCTTTACTTGAAAAGCGGCTTTAATCTTACTCCATAAATAGGTTACACCATTGGAATCTAAAAATTTTGTTGTTGCCATATTTTATATTATATATTGTTATATTTATATTTATCTTTTATTACATTGCACTTGCTCTAATATATCCTTTACTATTTACAGTAACAATATTTACTTCGGCATAACCGCTACCTTTAACATCGAGGATATCACTATTTGTACAGATATAATTACCACTGCTAGGAAGAGTTATTGTGATGAGGTTACTAGAACTATTATGGATAATCACATGTACCTCAAATCCTTCAGCAGGGAGTGCAGCAAATCCAAGATTAGCATCAGCAGATATTGTCGCAAGCACTGTTCTATTAGTTACAGGGATATTTGTTATAGAACTGGTTGTTGTAGTACCGATAACAGTATTAGCAAGACCTATTGCACCAGAAGTAGTGATAGGACCACCTGTTATTCCATTATTAGTAGTTATCTCAGTTATTGCAGAGATATTACCAGATCCAAGGATAGAAGCGTTATTAATAGTTTTGATATTAGTACCACTTACTAATGTAGCTTGCTTAGCGTTTAATAATGTAGATACTGTATTACCATTAGAATCAACAACAGCATCAACATATGTTACAGGATATTTATTATCCGTGCCAGCTATATTTTTTAATTGAACTATTTTATTTGCCATAACTTAATATTTAAAAAATTATTCTGTAATAAAACGTAACTTATCAGGATAATCCTTTTTATAATTATAATTTTCTACTGCTTCAATAGTGTCTAATCTTTTAACTTCTTGCATATGTTTATTAGTAACATTAAAGCATTTCTTAGCATATATCTCTATAGCATTTAATATTTGTTTTACAGTTGCTATAGGAAGAGTAAATGATAAATCTTTATACCATATCTCTGTAGTAGTCTCTCCTGCTTCTTCTTCAGCAGTTAATGAGAAACTAAGACTTGCTCGAGTAGCCTTGGGAAGCCACATCATTTGATTATTAATATAAAAAGCATTTACCTCATTAGAAGAATCATATGCACTTATTTGTTTTAGCTTTTTAGTAATAGCCTCATTAAGAAGTTGCTCATAACTAGCACCAGCATAATGTAATACTTCTCTTAATGTAGCAGTAGGGTGCTCTAAATAATAAGCTGTTTGTACTTCATTAAAAAGCATTATATCTTTATATTGCTCAATATCTGGAGGGATATTGTTAAATGTTCTAATATATGGTTTTCCTTTAATATAATAGTATATCATAATTTATTAAATTAAATAATTTTTACTCTTCTTCTCCACCCTCTGATTCTTCAATGGGTTCTAATGGTTCAGATTCTTCTTCTTCATAAGGTATTTCTAATTCAGGTTCTTCTTCTACAAGTTCAGGTTCTTCCATAGGTTCTTCTCCTTCATAAGGTATTTCCAATTCATTTTCTGTTTCTTCAATTGGCTCTTCAATAGGAGTTTCACTACCTTCACCGCCTTCTTCAGAACCACCTTCTTCAGAACCACCTCCGGGAGTTTCACCGCCTTCACCACCTTCATGTTCAGGGCTTTCTCCACCTTCTACATAAATATGATAAGTTAACTGATCACTAATTACATCATAAGAATAAACATAACTTTGCAATTCAACGACTTCAATAGGGAAGCAAAATTGACCATAATAATCAGTTACAGAAGTGGAATATATATATACATAACCAGTATTTATTGGATTTCCATTAGCATCTGTAGTTATGTGTAAATTATTATATAAATCCAGCCCACTAAATAACCATAAAGGATTATCCCCATCAACATCAACAATATAACCAAGTCCATTTGTTGTAGGAAGGCCTTGATACATATATACAGTATAAGCATTATCAGTTAATACGACAAACGTATCACCACTATTATACATGAATTGTGTAAAATCATATGGTATTTCAGCACCATCCCATTGAATAGTAAATACTAATGTTGAACTTGTACTTGATATATGATGTCTTCTCATATTAATTATTATATATAAATAATTTTATTAATTAACTAACATTTCACTTCTAGTCATCACATATTCAACAGAATATTCACCAGCATTAGTTATAATAAATCCAAGTTCAATAGAAAAAGTCTTATAATTAGTCGCATCAACCATTGTAATTTGAGAATCAAAATCAGGATATGCTATTGCATCATTAGTAGCAATACTAATCCATTCATCAAGTTCCTCATAGTTAGTTGATGTATTTCGTATTAATACATAAAATTGATTACCAATATCATCAGCACTTACATCAGTTGTATCATCAATTATAATCCTTGCACTTGGTCTAGCATTTGTTAACTCATATATAAAATATTTATTGTTACTATTATGCATAGGAATCGGCACCATCCATGTATTCCAGTAATGATCATCATATTCAGCATTATTAGTAAGAGTAGTTGTGTCTATTATAAGTTTACTACTTCCACCACTAATTGCTCCAAGATCTACATCACCAGCACCATCAGGAAGATATGTTGTTCCATTAAGAGTAACAGAATTGACAGTACCACTTGTTGGTGTTGCCCATGCTGCACCGCTAGATGTATAAGTCAATACTTGCCCAGCAGTTCCCGCACCCGGGTTATCAAGCTTAGTTGATACATCAGGAATTTCACTTGTCACTGCTAATGTACCATTTTTATTGGGCAATGTAAGATTATATGTTGAACCATTTACTTTATGTGATAATGTAGTATTGCTTAATTCGACAGAGTTATTGTTATTAGATCCTGCAGCAGATATAGTAGGGCATGCAGTATTTGATTGATTCTTTATAGTAATATTTCCACCATATGCAGTACCACTAGTTAATCCATTTATACTTGAAGGAATAGCATTATAAACAGCTCTTGCACTAGGATACTCTAAGTCCGTAGAGCTGCTTGATATTGTCGTTGTTTTATTACCCTTAAGCTCATATGTATCAGAAAGTTGTATAGCACTAGCGCTTTCAACATCTACAGATGATATATCAGGAATAAGAGCTTTAATCTTTGTAACAAGATATGTAAGTCCACTATAATTTAAAAATTTCTCTGCCATAAATTATTAAAGTTAATTATATATAATAATAAAAAATTAAAGATTATATTAAACTTATTATAAACAAAAGGTATACCCATCTAAGAGTATACCTTTCATTTTATTATAATAACTATATGCTAGTTTAACTGAATAAAGTATCAATCTCTGCATTAGTTATTGTACCAATATTAGCAGCTACATAGGTCATTGTGTATGCTTTTGCGTCATTGAGAACTGCAGTATCAAGAGTCTGTGTATCTGCCTTTGAGAATGAATATCCCGCAGGAGTAACACTGACAAATGAACCAGTCTTACCAAGAACATCTACAGAACTTGCTGAACCGCTAGCAGTAGTATCAAAGCTAATAGATGAATAAGTAATGGCCTTATCAGAGCTCTTAGCAATAACGATGCGATCACCTGTAGCAATAGTTTGCTGTGCAGTGATAGTACCACCAGATGCTAAGTTACCATGTGCATGAGTAGCATCAGCAAGGCCAGAAGCATCTAATGTAATAGTCTTAGTGCCAAAACTTGTTGCATGACCCTTACTATCAAAACCAGCATAAGATACGTTGAATGTCTGTGAAGCAGTTGTTGAAAGGGTAACAGTCTTTGCAGAAGTACCTTCATAATTAGCTGCTGCACCAGGATTAGGGTGTACATATTCATCAGTATTAGTGACAGTGACTGCACCAATAGTGATAGAACCCTTACCAGTGCTTGTTGAAGAAATACCAGAAATATCACCATAAGCAAGAGCACTACCAAGAACAACATGACCAAGTCCATCATAACCAACCTTAACAGCAGCAGCACCTGTAGCTGTAGTAGTAGGGTGAGTATACTTATTAAAGGTATTTGTTCCGTCACTTACACTTGTAGAAGTAACAGTGATTCCTACGTCACTTGCAGTAAGAGCATTACCAAGAACGACATGACCAAGACTATCAGTACCAACCTTAACAGCGGCAGCAGTTGCAGCAGTTGTTGTAGGATGATAAGCATAATACTTAATTACACCATCAGTAACAGAAGATTGATACCACTGATTTGCAGCAGTAGCAGCTACACCGGTAGCATTAGCAAGGCCAATAGTACCAGTAGTAGTGATAGGGCCACCAGTTAAACCATTATTAGTAGCAACATTAGTAACGGTACCAGTAGGTTCATCACCTGAAGGGACGAGGATCCATGCAGAACCATTAGAGATAAATACATCACCAACCTTAGCTGCTTGACCTGCATAAGTACCATCAGTGATAACCTTATATGTCCAACCGGTATTACCTGCAGCTGCATCAGGAAGAGATGTAGCACTACCACCAGTACCAAGAGTGCCCTTAAAGATCATTGCTGAGCTGATACCTAAGTCAGTTTTTAATGTAGCGAGGTTAAACTCTTCACCAAGGTTTTTGCTCTGTGTTCCAATCTTAATATAAGAATACTGTAACTTAGCATTAGTGACTTTACCATCACCAATAACAAGGGTAGGTGCTAATGAAGTTTTTCCAGAAGCAGTACCAGTTACATCACCACTTGTAGAAGGGCTAAATGAGATAGATTGGTTTTCAGTAATATAACCCATTCCGCTAAGAGCAGTCTGAGTAACGTAACTCATACCAGAAAGTGCTGTACCTGTTACATAACCCATACCACTGAGAGCAGTCTGAGTAACATAACCTGCAGACTCAAGAGTGCCAAGCCTAGATACTAAACCGGAATAACCAACAACACTACCAGTAAGCTGATTATCACTCATTGCAAAATTAACATCTCCACCAGTAGTAGAACCACTTGCAATAGTGATAGCTCCAGTCTTAGTGCCAAAGCTTGTTACACCGCCGACAGTAGATAAATCAACGATATCATAGGAACCACCATTACGTTCAAATGTCAACTTCTTAGAAGTTGAATTATAAGATACGTTAGTTACAAACAGTTCCTTAATCTTATCGAAGAAATGACCTAAGCCTGTAAGATCTAAATATTTTACCATTTTATAACGTTATATAATTTTATTTATTTAAATTTTAATATATATAAAAATAATAAGTTTTTATCGATTTTATTATAGCTTATTAATAGTAAATTCATGAATTACTACATTAGAATAACGATATGGTTCACCCCGTTGATTAATATTGTATCCTAACGTAAGAGCATATGCAAGAGGGTTAAAATCAATATTTAATGTTATTACTGCACCACCATTCAAATTATCTTGGCATCTAAACTTACTAGGATATTTCTTTAATTTAGGGTCATATGCAATAGTAAAATCATACATATTATTATTTTTTGATAATGTAAGACTCCTATTAGTTGCACTACCTGTCTTTCCTCGATATCCAAAGACAAGATTACCAGAATTATAATTAGTCTTACTAAGAGTCCATCTAATATGGAATCCAGGATATGGTGCATTAGGATCTTTAGAACACAAGATTGTAAAGTGATAGTTACTACCAGTATCTTCTGTATCTGTTACAATAGGAGGATTAGGCTGATCTTGCTTTCTTGAATAGAATCGTATATGTAATTCAAATCCTTCTGAGCCATCAAATGGAACGAACTCTGTAGCAACACCATCACCAGTAATTTCCTTACCTTCGCCTCCGCTATTAGTAGTATCAATGTTATATGCAGTTACTGTAGGATCACCGTTCTCATCATATACAATATCTTGTGTATCAACATTACCTATAGTATCTGTCATCACATTCTCTGTATCGGTAGGATCTCCACTAGCATCATAGTTTGTTGTACTAACATGTGAAGAACCATCAGAATTTTCCGTACCATTTACTGTTTGACTACCAGAGACATTACCATTATCATCATAATTAGTAGTATTACTTGTTGTATGAACTGCTCCTTGCTCATCAGGTGCAGTTACTTGTGTAGTGGACTCAGAAGAAGTACCATCTGCATTTACTGTATTAGATGTAGTTGTACTTGAGCCGTCAGTATTTGTAATAGTCTCAGAATTAGTATTATTAGTAGATCCATCATCATTAGTAGTAACAATAGTCTCAGTAGTTGTAGTTACACCGGTTTGAGGGTCAGTTGTAGTTGTAGTCTCGGTTGTTGTAACAGTACCATCATCATTAATGATAGTTTCACTACTTGTATTAGCCTCATAAACTACATCAATATTTCTAGTTGTTGTCCTGTTATTATATGTAGCACTTACTGTTATTGTACCTGTATTAGATATTGTAACTGTACCACTAGAATTAATAGTAGCATAAGCATTACCTGAAGATACTGACCATGAAGGATTAACAACATCACCATCAAATCGTGCAATACATTGTCCAGATGTACCTCTCATTTGTGCAGGAGCTTCTATACTAAACTGTGCATCATAAGTTATATAACAAGTTGCAGTCTTAGTGATATTACGGTAAGTTGTCTGAATTACTATAGGAGTATTATTAGCATTAGTGCGAATATCAATCTTACCATTGCTATTAGACTGAGCATAAGTATTACCAGATATGATAATCCAATCTGATGGACTTACATATGTACCATCATACTTAGCATAACAAAGAAAACTTTTACCAGTATAACTTTCAGGGACAACAAGTTTGAGGGTATGTACTGCTGGCTTTTTTAGAAATGAAAGTAATAGGTGACGTCTAAATCTTAAACTCATAATATAACTTTATAGATATATTTAATTGATGAGTTTATTCTTCCTCACCGCCAGATTCACTCTCTGATTCATCACCACCAGATTCACTCTCTGATTCATCACCACCGCTACTACCACCGGCATAAAATTCACCGATAGCAATAAGGCCATTATTAATACTTACTTCATATGTTCTGCCGGCAGTATATTGTGGAGCTCCACCACCTTCATAAAGAAGAGTTGTTCCTTGAATACTTAAATCACAATTGCTTCCAGCAACGAACTTAAATCCGTATTCTGCACAATAACCACTTACTTCACGACCAGTATTTAAGGTTATTACACACATTCCACTGATAGAACCAGTTATATCATAAAATTGATATGGATTTATAGACATTACAGATGCTGCCGACATAGTAACTAATGGAGTCTTATTATCTCCACCACCACTAGGGATAGTAGGCTTATTCAGAATAACAGCAAGACCTTCAGTTGCATTCCAGTCAGCTTGTACATTAGATACTTTTGCCACGCCTGCTGCTGCATTTGACCTAATCGTACTTAAATCTGATATGATGTCTTGCTTTGCATCAATTAAAGCTTTTATTTTGCCATGATAATAACTTAACCCCGAATAATCTAAATATGCTGCCATATAATTTGTAATATCTCTATAAATAGTAAATAGATATGAACGGAAAGCTATTTTACTATATTAATTATATATAAAAATAATAAATAATATTAAATAAAGATGTCTGTGGATGATCACTATATATTAAATTTTCTATTCTCATTTATAATTCAACTAAATAAAAAATACAATTAAGCTAAGCGGAACTGATAAAAACATAAGTAACTCTAACCAAAGTGTTATGTTTTCTTTTTTCAATGTCTTAGTAATAATTGCACTGATAAATAATAAGGCAGCGCTCACTAATATCATATACCAAGTATGAGTGACCAATATCTGCCAAAGGATAGCACATACTGCACATGTATAAGCAAATGTACTATGAAGAATATGATTAGTCCTATTAGAAAGATAATCTGGGACAAGCGCTACTGAGATAAGATATATAGGTGTTAAAAATCCAAGGAACTGCACTTTATTACCTTCACCAGCATCTATCATAGGGATAAGCATCAATATAGAAAATACAAATGTGATGATGCTCCATAAATTCATATTAGATATTTGTACAGCATCTTTCCAAGGATAATAATAATCTGAATAGCAATCTAATACAGAGAACTTACTGAATGAGATTGCTATAAAGATTGATATTACTAATACTGATAAAAAAGCTAATATTATCATTCACCAGTGACCAGATATATTTTTCCATTTTTAATATATGCATTTACTGGAGTTGCTCCGTCAGGTGCTTGTGAAGTGACAATAACCTCAGAAGTATCTTTAGCAGTTAAAATATTAGTAGTAGTAAAATTAGTAACTACTCCACTATCTACTATTTTAGGTTGATATTTACCATACCCATCATAAACACTTGTAATAAGTCCAGGATAAATATTAGTATAGCTATTTACTAATTCTGCATTAAAGGTTGCATCATCATCAAATACAAATGAGCTATCAAGAGGAACCATATTACCTCTATTAAACTGTATATTAAATGGACGAATCACTTTAGAATTATTACTCATATGCCTTTATATAATACTTAAATATATATTAATAATAAAAAATAGAGGATGACTATTAATCACCCTCTATCTTATATGATATATTTTAGTATATCAGTTATTAGCTAAGAGCATTAATCTCAGAATCAGTAATAGCCTCAGCAGCCTCTGTGCCAGTAACGTGGCCAGATGCATTGGTTGAAGTAATTACGAAATAACCATTAGAAACCTGAGAACCCCCAGTATGAGCAGTATCAATAGTCTCTAATTTATCTTCTACAAGACCTAAGGTTGTATAAGTAGTAGCATCACCAAGAAGAGCGGACTTAGCATTTTCAATAGCAGTATAAGCTGCACCACCAGTAACAACAGAAGTATCACCAGAAGCAACTGAACCGGGAGTTACAGAAACTTGGAAATCCTTATTACCAGTACCACTCTTAGCAAGACTAATACCAGCAGAAGCTGTAGTAAGAATATTAGCAGCGGTAAGATAATCAGCAGTAGCTGCATCCATTGCACTAATCTTATCATAGATAGTAGTAGTACCACTATATGCGAGATTAGAAGCAGTAAGAGCATCACCAAGAACTACGTGACCTTCTGAATCATTACCAACCATAACGGCTGCTGCATTTGCAGCGGTCTGTGTATGGTGAACGTAAACCTCAGTTTCTGTACCATCGATGTTGATATAGCCATTGGTTGCGCCGTCGGTAACCTTAGTTGCGCCAGTGGAAATACCAGCTAACTTTTCAGCTTGAGACGCGGTCATAGCACCATTAGAGCCACCTTCACCACTAGTAGAAGCAACTACAGTAGCAAGAGCAAGACCATTAGCGCCAACAGAAAGACCATTAGCATTAGTAGAATCGACAACAGCACTTACAACATTATTAGTAATATCAATACCATTACCTTCAGTATAAATATCAACTAAGCTCTTGCAAGGAATCCAAGTATCAGCAATAGTTGCACCTTGATCTGAGTTCTGCCATTCAAAGAGAAGGTAAGGGAAGTCTGTACCAGGAGCGGTCTTACCTGCAGGAACAGCACCAGCGTTAGCTATAAATGATGCATTCTTTAAGAATTGATCCTTAGGAATATTAATAGTGGTTTGAGTAACACCATCTTTCTTAAAATCATACTGAGCAGCATATGCTTCAGCAGGAGTTTCCTTAGCAACTAATGTATATTCAACAGCTGCAGGAAGAGAATAAGCGGTCCAGTTTGTTCCATTAAAACGGAGATACTGATTTTCAGAAGCGCTAGAAACACTAACATCTGAAAGATCATCAAGACCATTAGTTACATAAGCAACTTTATTAGTAATACTTGCTTGTTGACCATTAACATAAACGTCTTCAATAACGTTTACTTGTGCACCTTCGGCAATACCATTTAATTTAGTATATGCAGCAGAAGACATTGCACCAGCAGCAGAATCAGTAGCAAGAGATAAACCAAGTCCTTCAGCACCAACAGTAAGACCGTTAGCAGCAGATGCAAGGTTAATAGATACTGATTGAGTCATATAACCAGTTGCAGCAGGATCAGTAATAACATTACCAACAGAAACACCATTACCTGCAGATACCTTAGGAGTATTAGCAACTAAATGTTTAATTTTGGCCCAAAATAATTGCAGACCAGTAAGATCTAAATATTTCATTTTTTAATTTAGAATAAATTTATATATTTGTTTTTTTTTATTGACATGTATTTGTTATATCTACATCTGTTATTGACGCGATATATAAACTACCAGCAGTAAGTTCGCCATCTACCATATCAACAGTAAAATAGCTATCACCAATACCACCGTCATATGCACTTATATCACTGTCAGGAAGTTCAGTGATATAACCTGCACTCTCAAGAGTATCTAAACGACCACCATATGAATTTAATGTGTTATTAATTGCATTAATAGCAGTTGTATAAGTGTCATAAGATACTAAGCCATGAGCAACATCAACCTTTGCAGAAATTACATTATCATTACCAATGTGAATAGTAGTTTCATCACCAGTATAAGTATCTACAAGGTCATTAACAGGAAGATAGATATGTACATCTGAACCGGCCTGTGAAGGATCATAAGTATTAACTACGAAGTCAATATACTTATCACCAACCTTAGCACCCTCATAAGGATCATCAGCAGTAGTGACAACCTTAAGTTCTGCACTCTTTACTAAGAAGTCCTTAGGGATATTGATAGCATCACCAACTGCAGTACCATCTTTCTTAAGATCATAAGTAGCAGCATAACCAGTCTCAGCATTTGCACGCTTAGTAATGGTGTATTCAGCTGCTGCAGGGATAGTGATATTAACTACCTTATTAGCATCAGGGGTAACTGCAGTACCATTTACTGAAACACCTTCAATAACGTTTACTTGAGCACCTGCTTCAACACCATCAAGCTTATTGTTGATAGTGGTAATATCACCTTGAATACTAGTAACATCATCTTGAATATTGCTAATATCATAAGCAATCTCACTTAAAGTCTCAAATAAAGTCTCAGTAGTAACAATACCAGTAACAGGGATATCTTCACCATTAACATTGATAGTACCTTCAGTAGTACCTTGTGTTATAGTAAGATTAACAGCCTTATCAGTAACAGTAAGAGCACTGCCATTAACCTTAAATGAATCAATAACGTTTACTTCAGCACCATCTTCAAAAGTACCAACTAACTCAGCACTGATAACTTTAGAAGTACCATCAATAGTTAAATTGATATAACCGACCTGATCATTATCACCTTTAAGTCCAATGATACCTTGCTGACCACCAATTGATACAACAGAACCCGCAGTAGCGGCCTCAATGCTACTAGCTAAATAACCAATAGCTTCTTCGATGGTATCACCCGTCATAGGAAGCCTTGATTCATCAGGAACACTATAATCATCGGATAAAGCGATAGGAGAGAATTTTTGCTTAATTAAACTCCACAACGTCGCTAATCCATGTTGATCTAAAAATTGTTTAGCCATATTTTATTTGTTATATTAAATTAAATTTATATTTTACCAATCATTAAATATTTCTTCTAATGTGCCTTCTGGAATAGGGGTGACAGTAACCTCTTTAATCTTTGTTTCCACATAGGCATATGTCATTTCAGCAGCATCATTTACAATAGTCTCTTTTTCTGTAAATGCGCTATCTTTAAGACCATAAACACTTCCAGTTATTGTATTATCTGAAGTATTAAAATTAACAGTACCATTGACATCACTATCTTTCTTAAGTTCTATATCACCTTCTAATGAATCAATGGTAGCAACGCCAATACTAATATCTCCATCACCAATAACTGAAGCACCATTAACAGTACGTAACTCACTGCGTTTAGGAAGAATCTCAATAATACGATTCCAAAGTATAGTTAAACCTTCTTTATCTAAAAAACTTTTTGCCATAGTCGTATTATTTATAATTAATTTTTACATTCATCATGTATATTTTCATCTGGTATAGGTTCTGTCTTACTTATACCAGTATTTGTTTCATTAATTAAGAGATCCCCTTCCTCATTTACTGATGCAACAGGAACTGCTTTAACTCGGGCTTTAATAGCTTCCCATAAGCTCCTTACACCTTCTTCATCTAAGTATTGTCTTGTCTCTGTAGCCATATATCAATTAATCTAAATTCTTTTTTCAAATTAAGACTTATGCAGGACAAGCATCAATTATATCTTCTTCAGTTAAAGACTCAATTGAATCTACACTCGCATAAGCCAGCTTTTCAACAGTAACTATATAGTTCTTGCTATCTTGAACAATAGGGATAATAGCATCTGATGAAAGTTCTTCTACTGGAGTAAGTTGCGATATTTTTTGATTTCCTGCCATATATATTAATTAGAATCCTTTATTTTCATAATATTTTATAAATAATAATAATTAAAATTATGTTTACCTTTTTATAAACTTCTTATATATTTTATTGAAATTTTTTTGAAAGTTACTATATTATATATGTACTAAAAATTGACATTATGTACGTTATTGGTAAAAGCAACAGAACCTACACCCTCTGGGATATGGAAGCAGTCAATAGGTTAAGCAACAATGGTAAGCCTATCATAGAGTATCGCTACTCATACATCCAGTCCCTTTCTTCTAATCTTTCTGAAGTATCTGCTAAGTACCCCAGCGCGGCTATAGATGAGACTATCCGCGGACATAGAGGTTTTTCTAGATACGGTTTCCCTGAGCATGCAGCAGATGAATTTCCTAAGGGTAAGTATGCGGGCCAGAAGATTTATAACTGTGTGGATATGTCTTACCTCACTTGGGCAATAACCAGTATCCTCTCTGAAGAAGGCATCAAACTCGCAGAAGAGGTGCTTCATGATAATGGATATCGTAAGATTGATGATGAGCACTGGGCTAGCCCTGAGCAGCTGCAGAAGATTGAAGCTAATGATGATGAGTGCCGTAGAATCACTGCTCTCATAGATAATCATGAAGAAATAAGTCTTTCAGTAGAGCGCAACCTCAACTATATAGGAGAGCTTCATATAGGTAAGTTAATCTATGCTTTCCCTAACTATAAGACAATGCAGTATGAAGAATACTTTTACGCACTTCCTATAGATGATAGAGGTAATGCTAAGAGGATTAAAGGAAAGACCCTCTCATTAAATGCATCTAAGTATGAGATAATAAATTGTGAGAATGGTAGTAATAAAGTGAAAGTGCTAATAGATAACTTTAGAATTAATAAATAAAAAAGAGAGGTTATTAAAACCCCTCTTTTTAGTTTTTAGAGATTGATAAATTCTTGTTCTTTATCAGTCTCTTCTTGTTTTATCTCATCTTCTATAGGTTCTTGCTCTATCACTTTAGTAGGTTCTTCAATAATAGGTTCTTCCTTAGTTTCTTTTTTCTTTTCACCAGTATCTATATAGTTAGTTACCATACTGGTGAGTAAAAGCGCAACGAGAGGGAGAATACCACCCATTACAAAGCTAAGAATAACATCGCACTGAGCATCTGTCAAACTACCCTGCATCCAAATAAATATTGGTTCTTTAAAGTATACTAAGTCTGCTGTAGAGTTAAGTATGAGATATTTATAACTTGAGAATACATTACCCATAACTTGTACAGTGGTAAGTATAATCATCAATAACCAAGGTATAAACTTATTCTTACCACCATTACCAGTAAGAATACTAAATAATACTGCTGCCTGTCCAATTTCGAAAGAGACTGCAAGTATTATGCTTAATATACTATTATTTGCTAAACCAAAGAACGCTATGGCATGTAGCATACTTACACCACATACACATACATAAAGTATAGCAAATAATATTATAAAAATCTTTTTTAAATTCATTTTATTCTGTATATGTGCATTTTTTATATTTTAATTCTATAAAGTACTTGTTAATATTGTTTGATTCAAAGGTCTTAAATATATTATCTATCTCTTCATGAAGATTAGTGCGGTCTATATTAGCAAGATTGAAAGATTCAAAGGTGATTATATATTCAACATCATAAATAGTATAATAAACGAGTTCAGTATTTTCTGCAGTAGTATCTTTATCAGAATTTGCTGAATCATACTTTACTGTGATGGTTGCAGGTGCTAAATCACTAGAAATATACCTACTATACTTGAAATATGCATCACTTATCTTATTATAATTATCACCAAGCAAATCCTTAACAGTATCATTAGACAGAACACAATTTTTACTTGTTGCTAATGAATCTATATACATCTGAAGATCATCCTCAGAGAATGTGTTAGGTACCTCTAGGGTGATGGTGCCGTTGCTAGCTCTATATGTAACTGTTAAATCCTGAACCTTAACATTCTCATTTTCTTCACTTTTTTCTAATATATATCTACTTAATGATTTCATCCTTATGATCTTTTATATATTTATCAACATCAACATTAATAATATTGTTATTACTTCTATTATTGAGAATAGCTAATATTATCTTATTAAGGTTAGTGACTATATCTCCGGTCTTATCAATATCTTTTTTACTATTGTCTAATATAAAATCGATAAGATCATTAACTTTACACTTATATTGTATCTCAAAGTTCTCAATATCAAGACTATTAAGCTTTGCACCAGATTTTACCTTGGCACAAAGCTTAACAAATCCTTCTTTTAAAGACTTATTACTTTTTAAGTATATATTAATCTTCCAAATTAGATTATCACTGTCGAATCCTTCTTTTATATATTCTATTAAAGATTTCATTTATTAATAATCTGAATCATCAAAATAATCTGATGGTTCATCATTTCTATTTATTTCACTTATAGATACTGGCATAAAATCCCTGTCTTCAATATCATCATCATGCTGGCACTCTGCGATAAGACTGCGAATATCTACAAACTTATTCCAAAGCTTATCAGTATTCTTTATATAGTTAAAGACCTTTGTGCATTTAGCATTGATATTACTTTGGTTCTTAAGGCCATATTTCTTCATAAGCTCTTTACCATTCAGCTTCTTATAGCCAAAAATACCATAATGAGAATAGAAAATGTCAAGAATGCTCTTATCGAACTTACTGTCTAAGGCTTTCTTAATATCTTTCCACATATTATCTACATCTTCCATATCAAGATTCTTACCTCCACGCTCATAATCTCCAATCTTATCTGCTAAGGTCTTATTATTCCCATCTTTATTGACGCTAATAGGCTTATCAAGACTAATGGAATTATATTTAGTATTTGCACCAGTATCTTTACGTTCTTTGCTCTGAACACTAATAGGGATACGCACCATATGACTATTATTACGGATATATCCAAGAATAGTCCACTTAATCATAAAGCTAGCGTAAGAAAGGAATGTATAATTGGTTTTCTTATTGATTTCTATTTCATCATTCTCATCATCCTTCTTACCATAGTTGTTCATTGCATTAGTGAGACCTTCATATCCTGCAGAATGTAAGTCATCTAAGTCGAGACTAGATTTACCAATATACTGCCTAGCAATCTTCCATACTAGTTCATCATACTTCTTAGCGACCTCATTCCTTCCTTTCTCTGTTGTTAAGTCGATAACAATTTCATCAAGAGCAACTTTGCCATCTACAATAGCATTAAACTGCTCTTTAGTCTGGAATACCGGAATCTCAAGCATACGCCCGCGATTGACAACTGCAACAATCTTATTATAAAGCTCTTTCATCTTAGTATCACTAGGTTCACCCCTATTGATGAAAGCTGCCATCGCATTATCTGTTCCAGTCTTTGAAAGCATAGAGACATAATCTTCATTATTAACTATCATCCAGTCAATAATGTCTTTAGTCTCTTTACTAATAAACTTACTTACCTTATCTTTATATTTTTTAAGGTCTTCTGCAGAAATATAATTTAACGTATTGTCTTGAATTTCTACAAGTGCTTCAGCTACAATTCTACTTAATGTCTTCATATAATATTTTGTTTGTGCACAATTATATATTAATAATAAAATTAACCAACTAGTATATCTTCAAAATACTTAAGAAGTGCATCAGCAATAGATATGGTGTTGTACTTTGTATATATACACCAGCATTCATCATACTTCTTACATTTCTCTACATATACATCCTTCCCAAACGGGCCTCCATCATTCACAATGAACCAATATACGCCGTCAACAAACTCATCGTTAATGACAAATGATGGTGCACCAAAATGTTTAGTAAAAAACTCATCAGTAAAAATGGATTTATCAAGAGAGTGTACCCTCAATGCTTGACAAAATCCTTCCTGGTATTTATCACCAGAATTCATTTTTTTAACAGTAATCATAGTGGTAATTATTTATGTTTTTATAATTTATTCATAATCCTGTATTTTTAGTATTGTAAATATAGTAACAATTTCTAAAATTTCAAAATATTTTTTCATTTAATTTTTGTTAGTAGGTTTCTATATTTTATATATAAATATGCATAAAATCGAAAAAAGTACAATAATGAGTAAAATATTAAATAAGATTTTTCAAAAAACCTTCATATATAAAACATATAATGCTATTAAAAATACAATATTATATATTAAGGATTATAACTTAGTATCTGATACATTGTATTCTGATGCATTTGCACATGTATTGAAAAAGTATGTAAACTTAAATATCAAAAAAGATTGGATAGGTCGCTTATATGGGGTATTGAATCCTAATATAGATATAGAAGGCCATCTTGATCTTAATAATATAGTCTTAGAGATTGATGATGAATTTACTAATAATAATGAAGGGGTAAAGACCTTTGTATATAAGCAAATGGATCTCATAGGCAATCTATTTAAGATAAATAAGCTTTATGATTATATTTCATGCGATATTTCAAGGATAGATAAGTTTGATAATTTCCTCATTGTCTTTGATATAACATCTCGTAAAGATATGGCTACTGGTTGGAAGCGTTGGTTTATTCATTTTGGAATTTATACAGTGATTACAACTGTATTATTGTTAATTTTCCTGTAAAAGCATAATGCAAATATACTATATTAATTTATAACTAAAAAATTTTTTATAATGAAACAGACATTTGAACAGAAGGCTAAACATGCCGATTTTATTGAAAGTCTTAATGGCAAGTCTAAAGAAGACCTTGAGAAAATTGAAGCAGACCTCATCAAGCAGGCAGATGATGTGGATAAAGAACTTGCAGATATGAAGTTTGATCTTCCTGATGAGGATCGTGAGAAGATTTACGGTTATATCCGGGAGTTTATTGACAAGCAGTCTTATTCTTGGGAATATACTCTTGGCGCTTCTGCTATGTATAGTGTATGGGATGTAAAGAATAAGAGTGTATCATATGCTGCTCTTGATTCTACGTTGCGCACTCTTGGTCAGCTTACTTTTACTGGTCATGATGAGTGGAATAAGGTCATCGCTATCAATAAGTATTTTGAGCCTATCCATGAGCAGTATGCTAATGCTACAAATAAGATTTATGATGTAGCAGAGAAGCATTCTATCGTTATGGATAAGCTTCAGTTATTTGAACCTGTTAACAACCCTAATGCTGATAAGTAGCATTAGTCATTTTGTTGTGTGCATATTTTAATTGTTTGTGTGGGAACTGCTTAGTGATTGAATATTGCTAAGCAGTTTTTCTATATTAATATAAGTATGAAAGAAAAATATATTAAACCACACATATATAAAGAAGTATCTATTGATTATAATAATAGTATACTCTCAGGGTCTATTGTAGAAGAATCATCAGAGGTATCTTCTACTGGGCATGAAGTTGTCGATATTGATATGTCTAACTTTGAATATAATTGGGAATAATCTATGGTTCATTTTGTATTTTCAGATAATGATTCTCGATTCTGTTTCTTAAAGTATGATACAGAAGAGGAGTATAAGATATTACATACAGAGATGCTAGGATATTTTAATCTTATTGATCCTGTTTGTTATCTTGCTAATTATACTGGAATACCTTTTACCCAAGATTTCATTTATGAGTATAGACAAAATAATGGAACTATTATATTTTATTTCTCTATAGGCCTTACTATTACTGTTTGGAGGTGGCTTAAAAGTAAGGGTATAGATTCTGATGGTCTTGATGAGTCGCGGTTTAAAAGAAAATTACCACACACCTTTGAAGAGTTTAAGTCTATTGTTGATTCTTGGCAGTTGAATATAGACCCAAGACCTTATCAATATGAAGCTGCTTATAAGATACTTGAATGGAAGAGAAGTGTCAGTGAATTGGCTACTCGTGCAGGAAAGACCCTCATTGCTTATATGATATTTAGATATAGTATGGAATATCTTGGGTCTAAGAGGATATTGATGATTGTCCCAAGTATTGATCTCGTTAAGCAAGGATTCTCAGATTTTAAAGATTATAAGGAGTTCTTTAATACTGAGTGTCTATGGAGTGGTGGTAAGGTTGTTGAGTCATCAAACCTCACTATTGCAACCTTTCAAACACTAATCAACTATTTAAATAAGAAAAGCAAGAAATATAATCCTAAGTTCTTTGATGGTTATGACCTTGTCTTTGTTGATGAGACCCATAGAGCAAATGCGTCATCTATTAAGAATATCATCAGTGCAGACTTTATGAAGAATGTAAAGTTAGCATATGGTATGACTGGTACAATCCCTAAGGAAGGGACTATAGATTCATTTGCACTTCATTCTCTTCTTGGTGCAAAGATACAAGAGATAAAACCTAAAGAGCTGATGGATGCAGGATATATATCACAATTAAAGATATATCAACATAGAATAAGATATAAAGATAAGGTTAAACAGCTTGAAACATGGTGTAGGTGTGCAGAATATTGTTTAAGCACTTTTGTTGAGGTGCCTAATAAGAAGAACCCTAGGAAGAAAGATAGAGTGCCATTGAAGAATCCAGAGTTTTTGATAGCTTATGAAAAAGATTACCCTGCAGGATTAGTTATGGCAAAGAATAAAATAATGTCTAATAAAGATAAGAGTTATTTAGAGAATTTATTAGACTATAAAAAGTTATTAGAGAATTATATTAAAGGAAGTACAAGTGCTAATGTCCTTCATGTTGAGATTATGACTGTTCATTTCTTTGAGCAGAGAATAGATTATCTTATAGAGTTGCTTAAGACTAGGAATAAGAACACATTGATATTGGCTCAACATGTAGAATATATAAAGCATATTGCGGATAGGCTTAAAGATGCTTTTCCAGATAGACCTATAGTATGTGTATATGGGGCATCTAAAGAACGTAAAGGTGCTAAAGATATTCTTGCAAATAATGATAATGCTATTATGGTTGCCGGTTATAGTATCATGTCTACAGGTATCACCCTTAAGAATCTATGTTATGGGTTCTTATTTGAAAGTTTTAAGAGTAATATTGTCAATATGCAGTCTATCGGTCGTGGGTTAGGTAAGAGTGACAATAAAGAATATTACGAGTTACATGATATTACAGATTGTTTTGATAAAGATGTTGCTAGTAATAAAATATATCTTCAAGGGTTAGAAAGAATTAAATTATATAAAGATAATCATTATAGTTTTAATATAATTGATAAAGAGCTTTAGAAAAGTCACCAGATATATGCAGGATAGGTCCTGAGTCATTGGAAATTACTAGATAAAATAGTTATTATGTTACTATTAAAATGTCCCAGAAGTAATCTAAATAGCTCAAATAAAAAGGGAACTAAATATTGAGTTTAGTCCCCTTTTTTGAAATTAATTATGTATAGTAAAAGAAAATTTTTACATTAAATCTTCCTCCCACCAGTCAGATACGAATTCAACAGTTAACTTACGAGCTTCATTGTCGTTATAGTCAAGAGTGTTTGCACCAGTGACTGAAGTGATCATAATTTTGTGGAATACATAAGAACGCCAGATTGTACCATCACGGTTACCTTCATTTATCCTTAAGTTATCAGCAACATAATCTGCCATAAGTGTACGAGTACCATCACTTAAATCATATCCAAGTTTCTCCCATGCCTTGAAGATCTTAAGAACCCAAGCATCAGAAGCATTACGGATATTGAGGTTGAAGGTGATAGTAAGTTTTGCAGAAGTATCATCAACCATAGGGTTAAGGAATGTTGAAGTAACACCCATGAACTTCTGTTGACCCTCAGCAACAGTCTTCTGTAATACATCAAGACCATCAACAGTGGTAACCTGCTCAGTAAGAGTTATCTCATCTTCCTTGAATTGCTGCTGTAATTGACGTGGCAATGTGAATTGGACCTCAAAGACAGCAGAACCCATAGGGTCATGGTAATTATTACCAGACTTAGTATGTGTAATATGAGGTGTATAATTTAACTTACTCATTATTTTATATAATCAAATAATTTTTTTGTTATCTTTTAATTAGTCCATTATAGTTGCACGTAACTGACCTGTACGATAGATAGTAAGTTCGTGAATCATCTTACCCATTCCGCGACCAGGTTCAATATGTGTAGCGAGAACTGCCATTTCATTGTCAATTATTTCAGGAGTATTATTAGACTCATCCATAACATTGAGATATTCAATAATACCGCCGTTCTGTTTAGCACGCTCGCAGATAAGATCTGCGCGGTCCTTAATAGCTTGACGAGTAACTGCATTGTTGAATTCCCACTGATATGCTTGAAGTACCTTCTCAATCTCATCCTGTAAGTAGATAACAAGCTCGCGAACGTTAACACTGGAGAGAGCAGACTTAGGAGTTTGCTTAGCAGTCTGGTTAGCATTGATAAATGTACCAAATGAAGGACGATAAACCATGCAGTTTACTCCATAAGGTTCAATGATATTAAGTTCATCCTTAGAATAATGGTAGTCAGGACCAAGAAGACCAGATGCGGACATTGCACCGTAGTTAGGACCAGCAATGATATAATAAGGCTGACGAGACATGTATTTCTCCATAAAGAGGTTAGATACAAGAGCTGCACTAGGAATTACACTGTCAATATATCCATCAGTAAATTTGAGAGGTGTATAGAATGCGCAGAAAGAAGCACCTTCAGGTTCACCAGGAAGTGAGAACCTTAATGAAGAAGCTTTACGCTTATTAGAACCATCAACAACATACTGTACATTGAAAATTCCACGAGAATCAGTAAATGATGCATATTCACACTTAACGAAGGTCTTTACTGCAGGGAAGTTAAGGATAGCAAATGCACTCTGCTTTTCTTTTGCAAGGTATGAGAGCTTATCCTTAAGACCTGAATCAACAAATGACTCGAAAGTATCAACAATATAGCGGAAGTCAATCTCAGAACGGTTAAGTAATGCAGTACGGATACCAACATCATTGAGAACGTCTAAGATTTGATCCTGCCACCTAAGCTTAGCCATCATAGAAGTATTTTCAGGTTTAGCAAAATTAGAATAATCATAACCAGCAAGGAAGGTAGGCTTCATAACACCAATTTCTTGGTTGAGACCATTATCAAACCTTACAAGATATGAATTATCACTAACAATGAAAGGATCGTTAGAGAACTGAACCTTATATGTAGTTGACTTCAATACCTTAGTTTCTTTACCTGCATCATCAGTTGCGGTTTCAAACTCATCTTCAGCAACAAGGCTAACAATGAATGCCATAACAGGAGTGCCATCTGCATTCTTTTCAGTAGAAACGATAGCTTCACCTTCACTGAGAAGACCAAACGCAAAGTCTTCTGCCCTTACCATTCTACCATCTTTATCAGGAACTGCAGGTTTTGCATCAGTAGCGTAGACGATAATACCATTACCTTCTTCATCAGTAGCTTCTTGCTTAGTATATTCGTCAAATGCAATGAATGAAAGAGATTCATCATATACGGATTTAGCCTCGTCTTCATCCTCATCAGCATATTCATCGGTAGTAGGCTCTAACTTGACCCAAGTAATAGGAGATTTGCTATTACCAAGTAAAGTAGTTGTTACAGGATCATTTTTATCAGAAGCAAGAATAGACTCAATGAATTCTTCAGTGAGTAAATTAGAACCTCCAAGATAAATGTTTGTAACATTTACGTCATCTTCAAGAAGATCCGCATTCATATTCATCATTAAATGATGATTATCAATATCCTGATTGAATAATATGTCAAGAGATTGATACCTTCCCATCTTATCTACGAAGAAAGGAATAAGGCAGCCGATATAATGTGCGATAGGGCCAGAAGTTTCCTCTGCAAATAAAGCATCGAGAGTGTCAATAGGATCACCAAATGCATTATAAACAACAGGTTTAAGCTTAAGTTCACCATCACCATCTACATCAAAATAATTCTTAAGACTGTCAGATGCGAGAACCTGCTCTTTCTTAAATTCACCCTGGAAAACATAAATCTCTGCGAAGAAATCCTTAAGGTTAGCATTAAGATACTTATCAAGATACTCAGGAATCTCATCACCAGTAGACTTATACCAATCAGCTACTGTCATGTCATAAGCAGCAACTTTCTTAGAAGCGGCTTTACGAATGAAATAAGATGCAGAATTAATGTTAGAATCTGTAGCGGAAATAGCAATATAAGGTTTAAATGTAGCATCTCCGAAATCTACCTTAGTAAGCTGGTCTGCAGAAAGCTCCCAGAAACGAGTAGTATCATAAATATCTGTAACAGGAACAGGAACAGACTTAATGTATGTTGCTGTTTCATCGTTCGCTGCAGCAGTACTAATTCCACTAACGGTAACCGTATTGTCCTCGTTAAAAGGTTTAAGGTTTAAGCAAAGGATAGGACCAGATGCAAGTGCCTGAATAGCCATGCGATGGAAATAAACACCACGCTTTTCAAGCTTCTTAGATATATCCCCATATAATGCTTTAAACTCAGATACACTCTTTACATACGTAGGAATATTGAAAGGACCTTTTTCAGAGTAACCAACAACAAGCCTAAGAATTTCAGCATCTTGATTTAAAACAGTTGACCTGTCATAAACAAGCCTGTATATCCCAGCTGCTTTAAATTGTGCGTATTGTACTGGAATTGCCATGTTTTAATTTTATATAAATATATTTATTAAATTTCTATAAATTATAATTACGTCTAAATGAACATAATCTTATTTATATATAATAATAATAAAATGATTTTGACAATATGGTGATAAAAAATGGTAGCAAATTTATGAAAACTTGCTACCATAATCAATTTATATATAATAGTTTTAATTATCCGTATTTTTGCATAAGTTATCTTCAATTTTCTGTAGCAGTACTTGCTCATTATTGAAAATAGTGTCATCAATCAACTTAGCTTCATTATCAATATGCTCTCTAATAATCTTATTGAGATAAGCAATAAAGGTAGTTGAACAATCCTTAACAATAGCATCTACTGTATTGATAATCCACACCCTATTAGATGATATCTTAACAAAATAGTGGAGAGGACGGTTAATGATATAAGTACTATTATAAGTCTTAGACTCCACGATTATAGTACCCATAGCATTAAAAATCTTGAAAATGATATTCATAATGATCTCCTCATGCGGGGTAAGTTTAGTAGAAGGGAGGAAAAAGTCGCGAAGCCTCTGATTGATACGTCTAAGAGTAGTTTCTTCCTGTGTGTTTTCTTGATTAAGTTTCTTTTCTTTGTTCATAATTAAATATATTAGTAATTAATATTTATTAAGTTCAGGTATAATTTTAGAAATATAATATCTACCCTTTTCTCGCTCAATCTCAAATGCTTCTTCAATAGAATTACATTCTGCAGCTAATTCATTATCTATATATAACTTATATAGTATATCCATAATACTTCATTATAATCGTTATAACTAATATAGTAATGTTTTTAAAAATTTCAAAATTGCTTTTTCCAAATATAAAGATATTCTTTATTCTTCTTATCTGTATTAGAAAGTAAATGCTGCATCTTATGAAGTGGTATTTCAAATTTCTCAGTATAATCTTGGTGATTCTCTGGAAGTAAATCTTCTCTCAGAACTATTCCCATAACCTTTACTGAAGGAACTTCATTAAAATTAACATCAAATGCATCAATTAATTCAGCCCAATCATTATAATCTTTAAAATCACCGCACTCATAATGTTCAAGATTAAAATAAGGAGGACATGTAAATATAGAATCATACTCAAATTCATATGCCGGCCAACATTCTTTTGCATCTTCATTATACCATACCACATTCTCCATATCAAAATAATTTGCTATATCTTGACAAGCTAATGCAGTATGAAGAGAAAGATCATTATAAATATACAAATCAAGATCACGAGCAGCAATTAAACGATGACCCCATCCACCACAAGGGTCAAAACATTTTTTAACATTATACTTCTCAATAAACCATTTGAAGATAAGAGGATTGAAATGACTATAACCATAATATATACCACTCTTTTTAAACCCTGTCAATATTTCATTATCAGTTAACTCATCTACAGAATTCTTAAATAAATACTTCACTCTATTAGCAATTAACTTTTCCTTAATAACAGGATCCTTCCACATCTCTTTCTCAACAATATAAAAATTATCTTGCTGAAAGAACTTAACAATCTCATTCTTAGATGAATAACCACTAAGTTTTCCTTTAGCCTTTTTATAATATTCCCATTCTTTCTGTAGCCTTTCTTCTGTAGTTGTATATATTAATTCTTCTCCAACCATAATTTTAATTCATCTATATTAAAAAATTCTATCCAATTTAAATTATTCTTTTTAGCAGTTTCACGCTTTAATGGATCTCTTACTGTCCAAGTTTTTATAGCATTATTATAATATTTAGTATTTTTATCTTTCCATAAATCTACTATATTATTATCTTCTATAGTTCCATTAAAGGGTTTTCCACCATGTGTCCAACTATAATTACATTCTATATATAAATCTTTTTCTGGAATATAAAAATCACAAGCAAATGGATATAAATTACTTTTATATTGTCTTATTACATTATTATATTTTTCAACTAATATAATATAACTATTATCTTCTGGTTTTGATATAGTAAATGAATTATTATGCTTTTTTGTATTATAAGTTTTAATTTTTACTTCTTCCGATGATATTATTTTAGATAGTCTTTCTTTAGCGTCTTTAGTTTTTGACCATGAAGAAACCCCATATTTTTGTAAACACGTTTGTTTATATTTTTCTTGATTATTATATTTAGAATCACCATATCTTTCTAATTTAGTTTGCTTACATTTTTCTGGATTTACATAAGTTTCAGATCCATACCTAATTAACTTAGTTTGTTTAGCTTTTTCTGGATTACTAAAAGTTTCATCGTTGTATAATTTCTTTTTAGTTTTTCTAGCTTTATCAGGATTTACAAAACTACTATTCCCATATCTTTCTAATTTTGTTTGTTTAGCTTTTTCAAAATTAAAAAAATATTCATCTCCATATCTTTCTAATTTTGTTTGTTTAGCTTTTTCCCTATTAGTATATCCTGCATCACCATACCTTTCTAATTTAGTTTGTTTAATTTTATCAGGATTATTATAGTTTACATTACCATATCTTTCTAATTTAGTTTGCCTGTTTTTATATTGATTATTAAATCCTGCATCACCATACCTTTCTAATTTAGTTTGCTTACATTTTTCAAAATTTATATTTTGTTTACTGCAATTTTCAGAACAAAATATTCTAAATATACCTTTACTATTTGGTCTACCAATAAATTCTATAGGTTTACCACAAGCTTTACAAACTGGCCGTACCTCAATATTAAAAACAATTCTTTGTAATGATTCTATAACAGAAAATGAATCTTGATATCTATTAATAAAATATTTATATACATTTGGATATTTATACATTTTTTGATTAAACTTTCTATAATTAGAAGAAGCTCTATTAAATGTATAATCCCAAAATACTTTCTTTATAAGATTATCATGATTCATATTTAAATAAAAAAAATCCAATATAATGTTCAGCTGGGACGAGCAACTTACTAATTATACCGGATTTTATATATTTCTATTTATATTAATTATTCTCGTCCAACAATTAATATAATTTAACATTCTATATAATTAATAATAAACAATTTATATTATAAAATATAGTAAAATTATCATATTATTTTAAACAAAAAAAATCCAGGAACTAGGTTCCTGGATTTTTACTTTATAAATCTAATTTATTAGATTAGATAATTCCAAACTCAGAACCAACTACGAATGTAAAGTACATGGTCTCAGGATAGAAACCAGCATCTGCGAGCGCATATCGGCTATTGACAAGCATCTTAGGTGCCATTGTACCTTCAGCGGTGATGGAGACGGTATCAGCGAGGATGTATGGCATGAAGACTACACCAGGCTCATTGCCGTTACCCTTACGGCCGACGCAAACGCGGCAGTCATCCCAATCCATATAAGGATCAACATAGACCTTAAGACCTGCAAGAGTACCTGCAAAGTAAAGATCATTAGAACCGTCCTGTGCAAGAGTATTTGCCATAGGAGCGTAAACGAACTGTGAGCAATCCTGGAGAGCGGAAACAACCTGAGCGTTAGTAACAACCCAAGTAGGACGACCACGACGGCCGGTTACCTGAATAACGTTAGCAGCTGCAAGAATGCGGCTAGCAATACGACGCTGACGAGAATAGAGGTTCTCAGCAGAAGTAGTAACTTCAAAGTTAGTAACTTCAGTAGTACCAGGAACAGCTTCACCATAGATATCAACGAGCTTACCTTCGTAACCCATATCAGCAATAGTAGTATTAGCACCACCAGAACCAAGATAGAGGTTGAGGTCTACACCACGGAACTTCTGGTTGTTAGCATTGGTAACACCAAGAGCGAAGACGTGCTCAAGAATACGAGCATTGATAGACTGAGTGATTTCATTCTGGCATGCTTCCATAACCTTAGCAACAGCATCAACACCATAGAGAGGGAGATCCTGAAGTTGCTGACGAGTAACAGTAGCAGTTACCTCATAAGCACCCATCTGAACCCACTTGGAGAAGAGGCGGAGACCAATAACATTACCAGTACCAGTTTCATTCTCTGCGCGGCTCATAGGACGTTTCTCCTGAGTTGCAAAGTTAGCGAAACCGTCAACGAAGTCAACCATTGTCTGAGCGAAGTCAACAGTGAGGCATTCGCGCTCTGCACCTTGCTCAGCTTCAGCAGTAGCATAAGTGAAGGAACCGATAGTAGCTTCAGAAACTGCTTCAACAGCTTCCTTAACGGAAACATCACCAGATTCCTTAACAGCTACGATGATACCACCGTCCATACGGCCAAAGCACTTGAAAGTACCCTTTAAGTCACCGCAAGTAACATCATCACCTTCTTTGATACCAGCGCGAGCAGCCTTAGGATCCTCGAACTTACCACCAAGAAGTTTAACATAGAGAGGCTTATTCTCAGCACCCTCACCGCGGCCATCAAGACCAACGATTTCATTCCTACGACCGAGCTTACCACCAGCGTAAGGGAAGTCCATATAGCTTAACATTGCCCAAGGACCCTTTGAAGGGATAACGGGAACGAGCTCAAAACCAACGGTGGTAAGAGCGATGTTTAATGCCATAGGAAGAGTGGAAACAGGAATATCACCACTACCAACTGCCTGACGGAAGAAGTCAGCAGAAGCTCCCATGGGAACTTGACCATCAGCACCATAACCAGGAGCCATGGGATTACCCATACCAGTAGTATTAAGAGGGGTAGCATAAAGAGGATTAACACCATTACCAGCATTAGTAGCAGGATTAGGAGTAAGGTTTGCGCCACCTACACCAAGTGCAGCCTCGTGAATTTCATGAATAGCAGCATACTGAGAAACCCAATCAAGCTTCTGAGCATCTGTTACGTTAAAGTTTTCCTTTAACATCTTGGACCACATCTGTTGTCCATTGTTTTCAGTAAATAACATTTATTTCTAAGTATATAATAAATTTGTTATGATTTTAAATATTTCTATATAATAAATAATAATAAATAATAAAATTACCTATTCTTGCGAAGCCTATTCATCTGGGCAACTATATTGTTATGATATGTAGATGTGATATCTGCATTCTCATTAACGGTTGACTTAGGTAATTCAGTATTAAACTCTACATTTGCCCAGAATGACTCAAGAACGCCTTTCTTATTGAAGTCATACATCCTAGAAACGCGAACTATTTCTTCTTTACGAGCTTCATCGAGCATTTCCCATTGAGGGCGGTATTGAGCAGGCATATGTTCAACTACATAAATACCTGCAAAAGTGTCTTTCTGATTTGCTTCTAATACTGAAAGCGCCTCAGAATTGCTAAAATCTTCACTTGCGAGTTTCTCAAGTGCCCTGTCAATAGTTGAATACTTATTCTCTTCACGAGCTTCTAAATATTCACTAAGATTACTGTTGACATCCTCCATAACGGTAGGAGTATATTCTTCATTAATCCAATTTTCAATGACTGGAGCAAATTCCTCGCATACCCAATTCTGAACCTCAGGAGAGTATTCCTCAGTGATCCAGTTCTGAATTTCGGGAGAATATTCCTCACATACCCAATTCTGAATCTCAGGGGAGTATTCCTCAACAACCCAGTTCTGAATTTCAGGAGAGTATTCCTCAACAATCCAGTTCTGAATTTCAGGAGAGTATTCTTCAACAACCCAATTCTGGATTTCTGGAGTAAGCTCTTCAACTGCCCAGTTCTGAATTTCAGGAGCAAATTCCTCAACTACCCACTTTTCAGTTAAATTAGCCATTTCAGAATACATTTCATTTTTTATTTCAGGAGTATATTCTTCAATGATCCATTTCTCGATAGCGGCATAATTAGGTTGTGCAGATTCTTTAGCAATATGTAATTCAGCCTCAAGTTGGCTAACTTTATCTGTAAGCTGATCAATTGCAATCTTTAAATCTTCCATATTTATATCATTATCAGATTTTTTTTCTTTCTTTTTAGGTTTAGATTCTGTTTCCTCTGGTTCTTCATCTTTGGGTTCTTCATCCTTAGGTTCATCATCTTTAGGCTCGTCTTTAGGTTCATCCTCCTTAGGCTCATCTTCCTTCATTTTATCATCTTCATTATCCTTATCAGATTCATCAATAATAGCCCAAGAAATAGGACCATCCTCGGCAGATTCATTAAGGCATTCAAATGATTGATTTTCCTTAAGAGCAAGTTTAGCTTGTGAAAATCCAGGGGTACCAACTAAGTCATAAGTCTTAATTGTAGAAAGGGTAACATTACCAGATTCATCAATAGAACCTGCACCTCTTGATGAAATATAAAGAGGAAGTCCACCCTCAACAATCGCTTTTGCTATTTGACCCTTAGGAGTATTAAGAAGAAGAATAGTTCCAGTAATAGTACCATCTTCATTCATCTGTATTTGCTCAATCTTATGAGAAACATTCTCAAGATTGATATTCATAGAATTAGGATGCTCTAACTCACCAGGGCAACCCTCAGTCATAATAACGTGTTGTAATTCCTCAACCATACGACCATAATTTTCTTTATTATATATCCTACGGTTTTGATTACGTACGCCACATACACCGAAGACACCGCTTAAGCGAACTTCGTTCGAATTAGACTTTTGTACTTGTAAATCAGAAACACTTCCAAGAGTCTCATAAATTAAGCATTTTTTATTTGCCATATTTTAAACTCTATATATATGTTTGTTAAATTCAATATATTATAATAATAAAATGTAAAATAATAATATTTTACACAGTTTTATATATAAATAATAATTAATTTTTAAAATAATGTAAAATAAAAATGGCCTACTAAAGATTAGTAGACCACTTTTTAGTATAAAACTATACTTAAATGAATATATTAACTATAATTAATCTCCAAAATATACACTATTCTTATAAAAGCTAGTCATTTCTTTTGCAAAATTACTGTTGTTTTTCTCTATTTCTTTAAGCTTTTTATCAGAATATATAAAATTAATATATATAAGTCTATTCATTTCACCATAACTATATATAGTTTTATCAATACGCTCTTCAGAATAAATTATCCAACCAGATGCATCTCCAAAGAATGACTTGATATATTCATCACTAGTCATATCATCATATACTCTATCAACATCTCTTTTAGGATTATTTATATTAACGATTGTATGTGTTGAATTAGATGTACCAACACCAATTTTTACCCAAGCCTCCTTAACCTGCTGAGGGGTAAACTTCCTCTCTTTTTCTTTATTTATGACAGTATCTATATATTGCTGTCTTTTACTTTCTCTTTTCCAAAGTTTTTCTGCCTTAGTGCGAGCCTCTTCTTCTACATATTTAATCCTAAGGTCTAATGATTTCTCTAATTCTTTTTCTTTAAACTTTGTATAATTATCAATAGCATCAGTAATACTATCTATAAATAACTTTGCAAATTCATCTTTTGATAAGTCTGCACAATGTTTACCTTTATCTAATTTTACTTCTTTAATGATAATGTTTTCAAAATTACCAATGCTTGTACTATTAGCTACCCTTATATCATTAAAGGATTTAGCTATATATTCAGAAAGTGACTGCATATTATATAGTATTAATCGTTATAGTTAGAATCATCCTTAGTTCTATTAGTAATAATAAACCTATAGTGAGGTATCATATATTCAGAATTCATAGCAGCAATAATACTTCTGCAGAATAAGTTCTTACTACCATCTGTTATTTTCATATTAAATACCTTAGGGTCGTCATGTACACTCTTTACAACTAACTTATCTATTGCAAGGCCATCATCCATGATTTTTTTAGATAAGGTCTTAATATTATCTTCAAATTCGGCTTTTGCGGTATTTACATTTTCATCTATAAATGAACTAAGAGTATACTTCTTAAGAATAGAGCTTATTCTATCAATCTTACCAGAAAGCTTACGCTTAATATCAGATGCCTTCCTCCATTCATCCTCATCATTCCTCCAATCAAGCTTATCAAGTTTATCAACTATCTTTTTATATGCTTCTTTATAAGATGCAAGATCCTTGGGCAAAATTTCAGTATACTTCTTCTTAGCATATTCAGCTACTCGCTTAAGATATTCTTCTTTATAATCTTTAAGCAAATCAGTAAACTTATTTACAAGGGAATCAAAAATATCATCATCAGCCGTCCTTTCCTTAGGTAAATCATTAGCAATAAACTCAAGTATCTTATTATAGAATTTAATATGGGATTTATCTGCATATGAGAGATTATATACATTATTGCCAGGGTTTATACCAATCCAATGAGAAAGTTTACCTGTCATAAACTTATTTTTATAATACTCCTGGAAAAAAGTAACAAATTCGGGGGTTTCTTCCTTAAGAAATTCTGGTAACTTCTTAGTAGAATAATCTATGAGGCGCATAAAATAAAGGGCATCATCGTCATCATACTTAGAAACACTATTTCTGATATCTCTAAGCTTAAGAAGAATAGCATATTCAATATCATTCTTTTTTATAGAATTGACACCATACTTGGCAGCCATCTCTTGTTTTTCTTTCTTAGTTTCGAGATATTCCGTTGCATTATAATCTTTAATAGCATCGGTCTTTGTTATCATAGTGTTTGCCTCATTAATGTAATTCTCGAGTGATTTCATATTAATTCCCTTTATATTTGTTTTTATCTGCTTCCTGCATCTGTTTAAATGCACTATCTAAATATTTTCTTTCTGCATCTTCTGCTTTCTTAGCCTCTATAAATGTATTCTTCTTAGGGTTATAATTACCAAATACTACAGAAGAATCATTAAATACTGCAACTCCTAAAGAGCAATAATTCTCAATAACAACAGGATAACTATCCCAATAGTAAAACTGCTGTCCATCTACAGTCACTTTTCTACCATTCTTTTTAATATACTCCCTAATGTGGGTGATTGCTCTATCCTTAAGTTGTTCTACGGTTAATCCCATAATCAATTATTTAATCATTCACATAATAATATAGTAACATTTTAAATAATTTCAAAGTTTATTCTTCTTTTATTGTATAGTTTGTTTCACTGCTTAATATCTCACCAGTAGCAGTATTTACAAGCATCTTCTTCTCACCATATAATTTTTGTGTAAGTTGCTTGATGAATTCTCTTGAGCCAAAAGATACCATATCACCATTTTCATTAGCTTCTTTCTCTTTAGCATCAAATGTAAGTTTACATTCTTCTTGCATCTTCCTAAATATATCTTCTAGTTCATTGATAAGATCATCCTGCTGTTTCTGTATATTAAGAGTAGCTTGCTGTAAAGAGGTAAGAGCACTATAAAGAGCACCTTTCGCTGCATTAGCTGATATACTTTGTAATAAACTATCTTGTGCATGCTCATTAACAATCAACATCTTATTGAGCCTTCTGATATTTTCCATCTCTGAAAGTATCTTAGGTTCAATATATGGGTGATTCTCAATGTACTTAGGGTCAAAATAGTAATTAGCAAGACGCTCTGTGATAAATGTTGCAAGGGCTTTAGCCTCATTATTTATAGCATCAATATCTATCTGTAATACTGGTGACAAAAATTCATCACTATTATCTATTTCTGGAGATTCAGATCTAATGAATAACTCATTCAGCATATCCCTGTCTTCATCAAGCTTCTCTTTCTTTTGTTCATCCATATTTAATTTATACGTGTATCGTTCTTAAATTTCTTATGTTTAATGCATCTGCAGCTTCAATGTTATATTTATCGTCGTCAACAAATATTACATTATTATATAACTTTGATATTTTTTTAATAATAGCTGCTTTTTTCTCTGCATCATTATTCCCAACGTATTTCTTAGTTGTATCATTCACTGCTGCAGATAATGCCATATTAAACTTATCGCCTATAGGATATAACTTACCATCATTCTTACGTACCACTACTTTATTATCAATAGCATATTTAACGGCATCTTCGCAGCCTCTTGCAGTTAAAAAACAAAACTCATAACCGGCATCAATAATTCTATCTAATAGCTTAAGGGTCTTTATAATAGGATCACCTCCAATTATAGAAGACATAACACGTTGAGGGTCATTAAACTCACCATATAAAAACCAATCTTTATGGACCTTAGCATCTTTATCTTTAGCATATTCATCTGTAGATATACGCTTCTGATTCTTTCTATCACCATTTATGCATTTGATAATACCAATATGGTTTTGGTCAGCTTTAAGAAGAGTGTCATCTATATCAAATATTGCAATACCTGTTCTGCCTGGCTTTAATTTTTTTATTATGACTTTATTTACCATGTTTGATTTTTATTTTACGCGTTATATTTTTTCTATTAGGATATTCCATTTTTACTGTATTAGAAATAATTATCCAATACAATAAAAATATCATTGTGCATGCTATAATGAATAACATATATTATACAAATACTTCATTTGTATATAAAATAGTAAAATAAAAATAATTGTTCAAAGGGGGTTATCGTAAGCTTACCCCATGAAGATCAATGAGTTTTCTACAAGTGTCATTGATGATGAGATGCTGACTTGTAGGATACATCATTAACAACTCAGAAATAGAATCAATATAAATATCATATACTTTGATATTTGTTATATAACCATTGACAGTATATAATTGGACATCTCCTTTCTCCGTGCTAGAAAGTTCTATGTTATAATTGCTAGTCACTGTAGTAGCATTATCTATATCAAAGTACCAGTGATTATCTGTAAGTTTATATAATGGAATGCTTGGATTATATGTATGCTTAGCTGCAGAAATTTCAGAATAATTCATAAGCCTATTCCATCTGAACCAAACAAAATATGTATCTCCAATAGTAAGGGTGATTTTAAGATCTGGGTTATTTATAATAGATAAGTTTATAGTAGCGCCATCCTGTTCTACTTTGAATTTTATATTATTGATACTAAACATATATTTACTATCAGAACCTGCATTAAACTTAACAATAAATGAACCAGAGCAATCATCACCACAATATTGGTTTTGATAAATTATAGCTACATCATTAGCATTTGCAGAAAAATCATAGCAATAATCTGATATTAATGTGTTTTTATGATATACATTTTTAGCATATATATGATTATTATCGCAAGATACATATTTACGGGTAGCATCACTCTCAAATACTGAATACATATTATGAGGACTATAACTAGGAGCATCTACAAAATCATTTCCAGAATCTAAATTTTCATCTTCACCAAATAAGTCATCATACTTATTCTTAATGAAACTATTTACAAGGTCTTCTGTATCACCGAGATCAACACTGCCTTTTTCTTGATATTTGACAAGAGCGAGCTTAAACGTTGTAGCATTCCACATAAAGGCATCTTTCTTTTCTTCATATGCCTCATTGACCATCCACATACGTTTCATCATAGGGATATATATTAAATCACCTTCAGTAGGTTGTGCAGTGTTACCAAAGGCTGTTGCAAATGTAGCTTTAGATATCTCCGTTTCCCAATCAGTCTCCCAATCTAAACCAAAATCGGTAAATGTAGGTTTTGATGAGGGCATATTATTATCATTTACTATAAGCTTTATTTGCTTAACTGCTTCAACATCTTTAAGAGCATATTCTTTAAATGTGATATCAGTACTACCTGCATTCCCAGAAAGTTTAAAATAATATATAGGGATGCCAACTACACAACTTACACTCTCTGATAACTGCTGATAAAGACCAACTGCATTATCAAGATTATTATATGGTTGATAAGTATTTGCAGTAGAATTATTTTCACATCCTCCTTGAAGGTTGAATTCGCTATCTAACTGGGTAGTATAATTATCTGTTTTTTCTCCTTCTGCTTCTACTCCATTAACAATACCACCAACTTTAGCTCTAATGAAATAATCACTTTTAACATCTATTAAGTTTCTAAGGACCTCATCATATGTCATATAGCAACTCCAACATACACCGTCAAGACTATATGAATATCTAAGAGTTTCTCTAGGATACTCCATATTACAATTGTCAAAAATCTTAAATGTCGATACATCATTTATCGGCTCATTAAGATTTAAGATTTGTATGGGCATACAGCGCCCTAAGTTGAGGTCAGCGTCCATTTTGTAAAAAGTAATATATATTAAAAATAAAAATATTCTATTGTATGTATCTAAAAATCATACATACACCTTCACCAGAATAAACATACATATTTTTCTGTTTAAAATCACTTATCCAATTTTTACCATTAAACATACATATATGTCCATATTTTCCATGTTCCATCACTGCAATATCACCTGCGCAAGCATGTGATGCTGTCCATTCTGCCTGATCTACTTTATTATCTAATGTTGCAATATGTCTAAACCCTATGGTAGGAAGCCAATTTATATATTGATATGCTGCAGCCGGTCTGTTTGAAACATCTATTCCTGCAACTTGTAAGAATGTTCTGACAGCAGTAGCGCACCCTCCTATGGATTTATTATTTTGCATAGGGATAAGTGTACCCTTAAATTTAGAAAGATTAAATTTAATAGGGGCATCCATCTGTGCTATTGCTACATTAATATTGAACATATAATTGTTTTATTTTATTTCTGGTTTATTACTTAATTTTGATTTACCATATCTAAAGAATGCTACTTTACCATCTCCAGAATATGGCCATGCATTATTTTGTCTAAAGTCACTTACCCAATTATTACCATCATACATACAGATATGACCATGAACATTATGCTCCATCACAGCAATATCCCCTGGTAATGCATTAGCAGTTGTCCAATTATTTTGATTAGCTTTACCAAATATAACAGCTAATAATTTAAATCCTTTTTTCTCTAAGAATCCATTTTTCCAATATTGATATGCACTTCCAGGTCTTCCATCAGTATTTATTCCACCTGCTTCAAGAAATGTTCTAACACATCTCGCACACCATCCATAAGACTTTTTATTTTGTGCAGGAAATACTGTGTAGGTGACTCCATTTTTGGTTAGCATCAATGCTTCATTCATCCTTTCAATAGCCTTATTTACATCATATCCATCATAATCAAGGCCAAAGTCAAATGGTGTATTGAATGTGAGTATATAATCTAATAAGTTAACGTTTTGATTTGTATTATTTTCACCTAAATCAAATTCATAACTATAAAGATTATCATTAATTATTTCATCACTATCATTTATAATATGTATACCAGCATAATCTAATATACTTTGATACAAAAAATTTTTACATAAGCAAATATCTTTAATATGCTTATCTATTAAATTTAAGTCTGAATCTTTCTTTTTAGAATTGTCAATATTATATTTAAGTGATGAAGAAAGGTTATTTATTTCTGCATCACTTGTTATTTCATCATTATATATACTACTATATACTTTCATTACTTTATTGAACTTTTATACTCATCCCACGCATCTAATATATCAGTATAAGAAAAAAGTTTATGTATTTTATCTTTATAAGTATTATTATAATCTTTAAGGATGTGTTCCATATAAATATCAAACTGATCAGCGCGACCACTAAATCTATTTAATAAATACATTAATGCCATTAAATAATCCTTTTCTGAGTATAAAGTTAAAATAAATAAATTTTTAGATCTATATTTATCCTTACTGTTTGCATTAATATTAAGCTCAAATTTCTTTATATTAGTTTTATCCCTAATATCTTTTTTCATATAGTCAATATCATCATTAAATGAATAGAACTCTAATGTGTATCTCTCATTATCAATATAATTATCAATACTATCCTTATTGATAACTAACTTCTCATTTATATAATCATTTATCTGTTTCATTATTTATACCATACAGGTGGATTATTTTCTAAAGGACATTCTTTAAATATCTGCATATAAGAGTCAACATGTTCAATATTCCATTTATTTATATTACCATTAAAATCAGAATATGCAAACATATAGTCCATATTAGTAACGTGACTTATATCCCATTTACTAATATCTCCGTTAAATCCAGCATCATAAAACATACCTTCCATATTTTCTACTTTAGATACATCCCATTTGCTGATATCACTATTAAACTTTTTACACATATAAAACATATTTGCCATGTTTTCTACATTAGATACATCCCATTTGCTGATATCACTATTAAAATTTGAACAACCTATAAACATACTATTCATTGATTTAACATTTGATACATCCCACTCTGAAATGTTAATATTTACTGGGTCAAATGCATGAAAAAGATTATGCATATCAGTAACATTACTAGTATCAATATCATTTAAGTTAGCATTTTCCCCTCTTTCTTTTAATAATTCATTAACTATCCTTCTAAGCTCAATCATATCTTTAGGATGATAATTATACTTAGAGGTCTTAGTCATACTGCTTTTAGATATGACTAACTTCTCATTTATATATGTATCTATAGCTCTCATCTTTTATAATACCACTTAGTAATACCACTTTGGAGGATTTTTTTCTAAAGGGCACCTATAAAATATATTTTTCATCATAGTAACATTACTTACATCCCACTTAGAAATATCACCATTAAATTTAGAAAATGCGAACATACCGTCCATATTTTCAACATTACTTACATCCCAAGAAGATATATTACCATTAAAATTTGAACCCCAAAACATATTAGCCATATTATTTACATTATGCACATCCCATTGTGATATATCTCTATTAAATGCAGAATGCACAAACATACGATTCATATAAATAACATTACTAGTATCCCATTTATTTATATCTCCGTTAAATGTAGAATAACTAAATATATTTGACATATCAGTGATATTACTAGTATCTATATCATTAAGATCTGCTTCATTACCCCTTTCTTTAATAAGCTCATCTATTAATTCTGCTAATTCATCTCTGTTTTTAGGATGATAATTATACTCAGGGGTCTTAGTCATACTACTTTTAGATATGACTAACTTCTCTGATATATATGTATTTATTGTTTTCATTATTTATACCACTTTGGAGGATTTTTTTCTAAAGGAGAATTTTTAAACATACCATTCATATCTTTTACATTATGGACATCCCATTTAGATATATCTATATTAAATGGACAATCATAAAACATCCACCTCATGTTTTTAACCTTTGATACATTCCATTTACTAATATCTTTATTAAAATCAGATTTAAAAAACATACCTTCCATATTTTCAACCTTACTTACATCCCAAGATGATATATCTTTATTGAAATGAGTATCAAAAAACATATCTCTCATATTTTTAACATTACTGACATCCCATCCACTAATATCCCCATTAAATTTAGAATATGCAAACATATAAGTCATATTTTCTACATTTGAAACATCCCAAGAAGATATATCACCATTAAAATCTGAAGCCTCAAACATACTGGCCATATCTTTAACATTACTTACATCCCATTTTGATATATCTCCATTAAACGTGGAATATTTAAATAAATATGACATATCAGTAACATTATTAGTATCTATATCATTAAGATCAGCATTATTACCTCTCTCTTTAATAAGCTGATTTATTAAAGATTTAAGTTCATTTCTATCTTTAGGCTGATAATTATACTCAGGGGCCTTGGTCATACTACTTTTAGATATGACTAACTTTTCATTTATATATGTATCTATAGTTTTCATTTCTTATACCACTTTGGAAGTTTGTTTCTTAAAGGACAATTAGTAAACATCGATTTCATATTAGTAACTTTACTAGTATCCCAGCCACTAATATCTTTATTAAATTTACTACTATTATAAAACATAGCATACATATTAGTAACATTACTAGTATCCCATTTAGATATATCACCATTAAACTCGGAATTAGCAAACATAAGCCTCATATCTTTAACATTACTTACATCCCAAGAAGATATATCTCCATTAAAAGCAGAATTTATAAATAAGCTTGACATATCAGTAATATTACTAGTATCTATATCATTTAAATCTGCGTCATAACCTCTTTCTTTAATAAGTTTTTGTATTAAGTTATCAAGCTCATCGTCTTTAGGATAATAATTATACCCAGGGTCTTTAGTCATACTACTTTTGTTTATGACTAACTTCTCTGATATATATGTATCTATATGTTTCATTAACCTTACTTATACTATATATATTAAAAATAAAAATTGCATACATTAAGTTGTATGCAATTTTATATGTTATAAGATGTATAAATGTTTAATGATATATTTTGTTGATTTGCTTCATTAATCATTATATCTTCTCTTGGTGATATATACCCATTTAGATTCCTTATACTCACTAAGATTATGACTATTTGTATAACTCATTGCTGAGCGAAGATAATCACATTCATTTTCTGCCCATCCATTAAGAGTATACTCTACTTTCTGATATTTAACAATACCTTCTGCAGTCTTAAGTTTACTTTTAGTATTATTAGCATTATTAACAACACTCTGCGCCTTTTTAGTAGACTGCCCATATTCCTCTTTCCATACAGTGAGCTTATTCTCCTTAACAAGCTTCATCGCCTTATCATACTTATCAACAGGCACTTCCTTACCATAAGTTAATACTGTCTTAAGAGGGTTCAAGAACTTATACCCGCGAATATTGAAATAAGACTTACCATATGTTGTTTTACCAGCACTCTCAATAGCTTTATTAAACAATCCACCAATCATCACATAATCCGCATAGATAAGAGCCTTCTGAATATCACCATAGTTACGGATATTTCCATCAGCAATAATTTTACACTTACCATTAATTTCTTTCTTGATCTTATAAATCTCTTTAATAAGACTGAAATAAGGATAATGTATAGCTGTTGATGATGACGTCAAACAAAGACTACCTCCACCAATACCACAACGACAATAATCTACACCAGCCTCACAATAATCTTTATATGTATTAGGGTTAGCAATATTACCTGTCATGATAACAATTCTCTCTTTCCATACATTCTTAATGCCCTTAACAATATGCAAAAGCTTTTCCATATGACCATTAGCAAGGTCTATGCAAATCTTAATGGGCTTAGTATTATCCCTGTATTTACCATATTTATCATATAACATTTTAACAGAATGCTCATTAGAATTAAATAAGTCATCAGCTTCCTGTAATGAAAATGCTACAAAATTATCATTATCAGAAAAAAGATATGTAAATCTCACATCTATTGAATAACTCCTAGGGATAACTGCATATATCCTTGCTTCATTAAACTTATGAGCATTTGATATAGATACAACAGAGGACATTGGTGATGCAAAGATTGGTAAATATCCATTATTGTCATAAGGAATACATTCTTTACGACTAGAGATAGTACTCATCCTTTCAGGGACAATAGTAATATCATCATAATTAAGTTTTTCTTCCATATATAAGTTATTTACAAATTATATAATATGCATTGTGGTTAGTATCGAGAATAATAGCTTCAATAATTTTAGTTTCTTCTCCTATCATAATACTATCTCCAACTATAAGAAGTGGACCACCTACAAGATCTAACAAATTAATTTTAACTATTTCTGGTTCAAATCCGATATCATTATCATCTATGTAATTCACTCTTGATATCCCACTATTAAAGCAAAGCCTATACTTCTCATAGTAGCTTTCATCATTTGTAGCTTTATCAATTAACCTTACATAAGTACCAGTGTCATATCTTGTTTGAAGCTTATGTTCTATACACCTAAACTCAAGGTTATTATGAGTTAGATCCCATACTTTATCAAAAAGGTCATCATAAGAACCATCATTATTTATAGTGTAGTCAAACTGTGCATTATTATCATTAAGTGAACGCTCTGCAATATTCTCTTGCTGACCAACAATATCTCTTGTAATATTAATCATTATACCACCATTCTTCTTAATAAAGTTTTGTTCATGTAAGAAACGAACATCGGTGCAAATGACATACTGAATATTCTTATTTTCTTTAATGGTGTTTTTAATTGTATTATTTACAATATTGACAAACACATTTTTATTAAGAGTGCGCTGACATACATAGGTGCCGACATATACTAGTATTTCTCTAAGTGACATATAATACTTATCGTCAGTACCATTAGAATAATAGTCATTACCTAAATAGAATTCTTCTGCAGTAATAATATAATTCTTAGGTGGACGTTCCTCAGTATATTCAAAATCATGATTTATACATATCCATCCATTATCTTTATTATAATAGAAGTATTCTACAGGTATACCAAACATTGTAGAGCAAATAGTCTTTAACTGGTCAGCAAAAGCAATACTAAAACACCTATCAGTAGCCATCTTATCTGTGGGGAGGGTAGCATATCGGTGTTTCTTAAAGAATTCTACATAATATTCTTTACATTTCTCTTTACTTTCCCAGTTATAATTAAGTATCAGATACAATAACTTAGCTAATGTATCTTTTCCTGAACCAATATAACCATTTAATCCTATATATAACATTTATTTACTCTGACAATATATTTATTTGTGTCTTTCTACCTTTACTAAGTTTTCAAATTTACCACTATCTAAACAACAATTCTTATACTTCTTTCCACTACCACAAGGGCAAGGATCATTACGACTAATCTTCTTATGCTCTCTTATGCGCTGGGTATGAGCATCAACATAGGCCTCAACAAGCTTATTAAATTCTTCTTCTGCCTTCTTCTTATCCTCTGCTTCTTTTTGCGCTTTAGCATCAGCAAGTTCTTTGATAGTATCTTCATGTTCTGCTGCATTAACATTATCTGCAGCAACAAAATCCATAATATTCTTATTCTCTTCCATATGACTATAAAAATGATTTTTAATGATTTCAAATAATATGGATGCCTACTTATCATAAGCATCCATATTTATCTGACATTTAATGATTAGAAGGGCAAATCCTCAGGAAGGTCTGAACCTGTAGATGCTGTAGGAGTTGCAGGTGTTTCTGTGGTAGGAGTTACAACCGGTGCAGTATTAGCCATAGCTGCAGCAAGCGGACTAGTAGGGTCATTACCAGAAAGTACTACATCAATCCATGCCTGTACTCTAGCAGTTACCTCATCACTCCATGGCTTATATCCCATCTCTTCTACGAGGTTAGGGCAGAAGCTCTTAATAGTTTCTACAACCTTAGGGTAGAATGCACGGAATGCCATAGTATTATCTGAGGTAGATACCTGTGCGCTAATCTCATTACGCTTAGTTGTATCCTTCTCCTTCCAAACAGCCTTCATATCATTAATATACTTATCAAGGATAGTCTGCTGTTCTGGTGTAAGAAGTGAACTACCATCAGGATTTACACAAGGAACGCAATCCTCGCTAATCTCACTGGTAGAATAAGAAATTTCACGCTTACGACGCTCAGGATGCGCAGGATCATCCGGTCCAGGGGTAATCTCAAGGTCAATAGAACGACCAAAGAGGAAGTCCATTACTGGAATAGCTGCCTTCTTACTCTCTGCAGAAGGATTCATCTTATTTACAAGCATATCCCAAATGAACTTAGGGCACTTCCAGAACATATACTTAAAGTTATACTCTGGATTATTAGGGTCATC